>R11__coassemble_1077_pt1 | contig 16167 bp, 6 predicted proteins | sample R11__metabat2_low_PE_020 | metagenome-assembled genome bin R11 | reverse complement strand
GTCGCGGACGATGATGTAGATGCCGTCGAGCTCGGCCTGGGTCGGGTACCACTTGCCATAAGCGCCGTCGGAGCAGGTGATCTCAAGGTGGCAGAACTCGTCAGGCAGGGTGGCCAGGTCGGAGAGCTTCATGCCAACGTTGGTCTCGGCAACGCCCTTCTTCTGGAGGGTGACCTCGGTGCCGTTGGCCTCGATGTAGCTCCTGTAGACCTTGGTGCCCTCGATGGTGACGTAGGCGTCCTCAGCGCCGCAGTAGGTGCAGAGGTGGTCCTCACCGTAGGAGTGCTCGGTGACAGCCTTGATCTCGGTGACGTCCTTGGCCCACATGTAGCCGCCGTCATCCTGGTTGGCTGCGGTGCTCAGCAGGCCGTCGTCGCGGACGATGATGTAGATGCCGTCGAGCTCGGCCTGGGTCGGGTACCACTTGGTGTAGGCACCGTCGGAACAGGTGATCTCAAGGTGGCAGAACTCGTCAGGCAGGGTGGCGAGGTCGGAGACCTTCATGCCGATATTGGTCTGGGGCTCAGCCTTCTTGTTGAGGGTGACCTCTTCACCGTTCTCCTCGATGTAGCTCCTGTAGACCTTGGTGCCCTCGATGGTGACGTAGGTGTCCTCGGCGCCGCAGTAGGTGCAGATGCCGTCGACATAGGAGTGCTCGGTGACTGCGGTGATGTAGGTGACGCCCTTGGCCCACATGTTGCCGCCCTCGGCCTGGTCAACAGCGGTGCTCAGCAGGCCGTCGTCGCGGACGATGATGTAGATGCCGTCGAGCTCGGCCTGTGTCGGGTACCACTTGCCATAAGCGCCGTCGGTGCAGGTGATCTCAAGGTGGCAGAACTCGTCAGGCAGGGTGGTGACATAGTCAGCAAGCTTGATGCCCTTGTGGGTCTCAGGCGTGCCCTTCTTGTTGAGGGTGACCTCGGTGCCGTTGGTCTCGATGTCGCTTGCAGTGATGACTTGGCCGTTAACGTTGACGGTAGCCTCATGGGAATCAGCCCAAGATTGAGACGGCTCGAAGATGCCAACAACGCCGGATGCCAGCACGTCAGCTGCGCAAAGCTCAGCGGACTGGGCCTTGGCCTCATCCTCGGTCATCTCGCTGCCAACAGACTTGGCAGCATCGACGAGGGCAGAGGAGCTTGCGGCATACCAGGAAGCGCGGGTTGCGCCAGTGTAGTACTGGAAGTCAGCCGCATAACTGGTCTTGCCATAGGTCACGTACCAGTCGTAGCCAGTCTCAGCCTTATCGCTGACGGCCTTGGTGTTGCTCTCATACATGGCAACATTGTCAGCGGACTGGTGGGTCATCTGAGCAACGGTGTTTGCAACCTTGTCAGACTGGATGTGATAGATGTTCTCCAGCCAGTAAGCATAGGTAGCGTCGTCGTTGTTGTCGTAGTACTCAGGGAAGACCTTGGAGAATGCCCAAGCAGCGCGGGTGTCCTTGTCAACCGTGTAGTTGCGTGCGCAATACAGGATAGGAGCAGACTCGAAGGAGGTCTGCTGGCGGGTGGAGGTGCCATAGTCATCGCCAGCGATGGTGGTGCCAGCAAAGCCGAAGGCTTTAGCCCAGTTGCTAACGACCTCGTCGTTCAGCATATCAGTGTTGCCGATGCCGGAGGAGTTGCGGCCGTTGTTGGTGCCAGCCATGGTGGTGCCGGAGGAGCCCTCCTCGGTGGCCTCATCATAACCGGTGTAGTTGCCGGAGTTATAGATGATGACGTCAACATCCTTCATGATCTCGGTAGCATTGTCCATGCTTGTAGAAACCATGCAGGCGGGGTTGGCCTTCCAGATGTCTTCAACCTTCATCACGATGCCGCCCTCGAGAGCGTTGCCGCTGTCGAAGGTGTTGGTGACGAAGGGCAGGGTGGCCATGTAGCCCATGTTGATGGTGGAGTTGTTAGAGACATAGTCGCCGTCGGCCGTGGCTATGCTGGTGGCAGTGGTGTTGTTGCCATCCGTGCTGCCCTCGGTGGCAGTGCCAGGCACGAAGAAGTAACCAGTGCCGTCCATGATGGCATACAGGTAGGCGACAGTCTTCTTGTTCTCATCGGTGATCTGGCCGTCGGTGGTGCCATCTTCAGCGTCGAGCTGAGAAGCAACATAGAGCATCTGGCCCTTGATAGCCTTCTCGTATTTGACGGCCGTCTCGGTGGCATTGCCATAGCGCAGTGTCTTGGTGCTGTCCTCGGCGCTAACGGCGTTGTCAGCGGCGATAGCCAGCTGCTCGATGGTGTACATCTGAGTCCACACGTTGGTGGAGTCATTGTTGGTGTACACAGCGTTTTCGTTCTTCAGCTTGGTCTGGGTGTAGGCGCTGTAGTCGCCGTTCCAGTTGGTGTACTTGTTAGCACCAAAGACCAAGTCCTGAGAGATGATGCCGTCAGCATAGATATTGTTGACGGTGACATCGCCCCAAGCGGAGGTCTCCTTGTTGGAGTGATACGTGGTGGCCATGACATAGCCGCTCGGCAAAGCGCCTTTGCCATCCGTGACATCATCGTCGAGCAGGTAGTTCACCAGCAAGTTCTGATAGTAAGGGTTGGCATTCACATTAGAGCCAGTGCCCCACACAGCCAGACGGTTGAACTGGTCAGCCTTGGCCAGGTCTGCGCCCCAGCCTTTCTTGACATCCTCGTTGTAGTAGGGGTACGGGTCGCCAGCACCGGCGGTATGACTGGGTTGGAAGTCATAGTTGGTGTTGGTGATGCCCAAGAAGTCGGGGCCTGCACTGCCGGCACGAACGCTGGCGGTGGTCAGCAATGTGCTCGGCGTAGCAGCCGGCTCAGTGCTCGAAGCGATGTTTGCAGCGAAAGCGGTGCCATAACCGGCCACCGCCATCGTGGTGGCTAACACCGCGCAGGCAGCTCCCTTCTTGATGCGACTTGAACGAACATTTCTCATGTTTACGTCCTTTCCTTCGGTTCTCTTGCTTTTAAAAGCTTGGTACCGTTGCTCTCCTGTTTTTGGCCTTGTGCGCACCTCCAACCCAAGCTTTGCATTTGGCCTCAAACGAGAACAATCCAAGGGTGAGTATAGGGAAACGGTAGTTTTGTGTAAATAATTTCAAGTCAAAATAAGCTTCGCGAAAAATGAATTCTGAAGAGTCTGCGTTTTATGCCTATCAACGCTGTTAGAGGCAGCAATATGTCGGTGTTATTCTCGCGTTTGCATAGTAAGATGTTCGGTAGCTCTCAAAAGAGAATGAAAGGATTTAGCTATATGCCTGATGCTACAACTCAAACAGATGGTGTGCCTGCTGCGCGCGTGAACAAGAAGGTCATCATTGGCATTGTTGCTGCCGTTGTGGTGGTTGCAATTGCCCTTATCGTCTTTTTTATGACGCGCACCCCTGGCAACGTTGCCGCCAAGGTGGGAGACTCCTACATCACCGAAGACGAGGTGACCGAAAAGATTGCCACCTACCGCACCAACTACAGCTTGACTGATGACTCCGATTTTGCGGAGTTCTTAAACTACTACGGCCAGACGGTGTCACAGTTTAGGGAAAGTGCCATCAACGAGCTTGCCACGCAGATGCTGGTTGAAAAACGCGCTGAAGAGTTGGGCATCACCGTCAGTGATGATGAGGTCGAGGCATACTACGACAACATCAAGGGCGACAACGACACCAGCGAGGGCAGCACGTGGGCTACCGTTTTGGAAGAAGCCGGCCTTACTGAGGATTCATTGAAGGAGCGCTACCGCTATAACATCATGCAAAACAAGGTCTTGGCCGAAGATGTTGCCGAGCGCGACGCCACCGATGACGAGCTCTTGACCTACACCCAAGACTATCTGGCTGGTTCAACGCAGGTGCATATCGCCCACATCGTCATCAGCGGCGATGATGCCGACTCTCGTTCAACCGAGTGCTACGAGAAGGTCGCGGCGGCTCGCGATGCCGGCACCTTGAGCTCTACCACCTTCGCCGAGCTTGCCAAGCAGTATTCAGACGAGGAAGATGTCGAGACCACCGGTGGCAGCGTGGGTTGGAGCGGCTGTGGCCTCATCAGCGACGAGGTGCTCGATGCTTTGGATGAGATGGAGTCTGAAGACATCGCGGCCAACACGCTGCTGGGCCGCTATGAAGCCTCTGATGGCTCATACGAGATTGCCTATCTGGACGACGTGTTCACCTTCCCTGCAAGCTCCGAGATCACGAGTGTTTCAGATTTGGGCATGCCCGACGATCTGCTCGAGGTTATAAAAAATGCCGCGAAGTCTGAGGCCTACTCGGATGACTGCTCTGCCTATCTAACCAAGATGCTTGAGGATGCCAACATCACGTATTACCCCATGCCCAGCGACGTGCCCTATAACGTCAGCTTGGCACAATAGGGAGGCATATGCCGCCACGAGATTTTTTGAGGAAGCGATAACAGGCGGGAGGGCGTCTCGTTGATTGACTTCACGGCACACACGTGCTGCACATACAAGAGTGAACAGGCCTCTCAGGGCATTGCGCTGAGATGCCTGTTTGTGTGCCTGGTGGCCCTCATCGCCTGCTTGCTCATGCTTGTGCCCAAAGCTTTTGCAGATGACAACGTGAGCGTCAGCGTTCAGTGCCCAGCAACTGCGGCAGGGCAATACGCGCAGGCAACGGCATCTGCCGTAGGCTTTGCTGAAGACGCCCAAGTGGTCTACACCTGGTTTTACAGCGCCGATGGTGGCACGACCTGGGCTGTGGCATCAAAGGGGCTAAGCAGCACCTACAACATTGAGGTCAACGAGACAACTACGGCTTACGGTTGGAAAGTGCAAGCGCAAGCCAATGATGTGGCGTGCGAGTGCACCTTCAGTGTGGCTCTCACGCACGTTGGCGAGACTTTCAGCGTTTCATATGACAACGCTGCCGAGCAAACGAGTGGTTCCATAACCTTTACGATCACGGCGGATTGCGCCGATGGCGCAGCAGGCAAGGTCATGGTCACGGACGCCACGGCTTATGTGGCATCTGAAAACTCCCCGGCGCTGGTGCTTGGCGAGGTGCAGGATGCCGCAACCGACTACGTGTATGACGTTGAGGGTGTTGACCGTTACGCATTTTATGGAAACGCAAACCTGTATGAAATCGTGTTTGAGCGAGATTTGACCGGTGTGTCCACCAAAGCAGCCGATGAAGACCAGGCAGCCATAGGCGCTCGTGCCTTCTATAAGTGCACAAACTTGCGCTCAGTGAGGTTTGAATGCTCCCGCATCGACGGCATCGGCAATAATGCCTTTAGTCACTGCACCGCAATGACCAGGCTCGACTTTGCCGATGATGCACAGTTTGTCTCTAAAGGCATCTGCCACGGTGCGTTTCTCGATTGCTCCAGCCTGACGACACTTTCTATTCCGCCCATCATGTGCTGCACCCGCCGTGGCGATTATTACGAAACTTATGGCTCAACAACGGGCAACTGGCCTACGGGGTATCAATCGTATTGGCATAACAACAACTACTGCGTTGAGACCGAGGCTATTGCTGCAAATGCGTTTAAAGGCTGCACAAGTTTGACCTCCATTACCTTTAAAGCAGGAAACACCTACGGCATGTTTGCCTATTGGAAAAGCGCTGGCTGCGGCTTGCGCGCCTTGACCTCCCTTGAGACCGTCATCTATGAGGCAGCCCAACCCTATTTTGGCAACCAAGACGGCTCCATTGCAAACGGCGGGGTTGTGAGTGTTTGGGGGGACTACTACGATGAAGACGAAGGATGGATTACTGGCAGTACGCCCACGTTTTACTATGCGGTTGACTACTACTACACCGCGGACGCGGCAAGTGCAGACGATGCTTTCAAGGAAAACCGCATTGCCCGTGTGGAATATGCAAACGGCACCGATGTAAGCGCCATTCAGGCGGGGGATGCCGCAGCGCTTGAAAGCGCGATGCCCGATAGGGCCCTGTACGCCCAAACAGATGCAGACGGCGTAGTCCCCGACCCGAACGCCGCCGCTCAGGCAGCATGCGCAGCAGGTGTCGAGGGCTTTGAGGACGCCGCCGAGCACACCTGGGTGTGGTATCTGCAGGCGGGGCAGTCGCGGCGCAGTGGTCTAGCTGACTCTTGCAACGCCTATCTGGTGAAGGCTGACAGTCTGGAGGCGGGGCGCCTTGAGGCAGATGCACAAGGTGCTAACCAAATTGAGGCCCTGTATAGGGCATGCACTCAGAACTTGAGCCGTGGCAGTGTGCAAAACACTCTGTTCGACATCGAGCGCTACTACAAATATGTTGCAGATTCCCAGTTTTACCAGTTTGACCAGCAGCTGACGAAAAAGCAGCGCGAGAAACGCTTGCTCACCAACTTGCTGAATATGACTAACCCCGAAAACTCAGCAGCCACCATGACGCCGTGGTTTACTTTAGATGGCGGCGGGTTGATGACGCTTGCAGCCCAGATGACGCTCTATGACGGTGCCGGCAACGCCTTGGACCTTACCGATACCGATAAGTTCACCATCACTTATGAGCGCTATGTGGATGGCGCCTATGAGGTGGTTGACACCTCAAGCGCTGAGGTGGAAAGCGGCCCGCTGCTGATGACCATCACCCCCACAGCGGCAAGCGGCTACGACACAAACACCTGCCTGAAGGAATGGGTCTTTGTTAACGGCCGCAATGGCCTCATTATCGAGCGCTATTCAACCAGCTCTTCTACCACGTGGCGAAACGCTATCTGGGCCAATGGCAGCAACAGCATCCCCCGCGAGAAATTTAGCAACGCTTCGGGCACCTTTGCGGTTGGCGTTAGCTCCAGCGACGCTGCAAGTGCCTTGTTGGGTGCAGCCTATGCTGGCCTTTGCGCGGGCCCCATCAACGTTTTGAGCGATGAGAGCACGTATGGGTTTGCGCTGGCGTTGGGCGATAAAAACAGCTTCAACACACAAGGCGAGATAACCGACACCTCAAGTTTGGAGACATTTTCTAGAGGGGATGACATGCCCTCTGAGCAGGCGGATGCAGCCTATCGGGGCTTTGAGCGTAGTAAGGCTTCCATGGGGCTTTCAGGCTGCACCTGGGCACAGACGGCACTGCTGGTAAACCCAAACTACCTGCAAGACAGCGCAGCTGCGGCGGCAAGCTTTGCCTACACCCAAGGGGCAGCCATCTTCTACACCGAGGCCGATGGCACTTTGAGCGCTGACACGCTTGCATACCTCGAACAGTTCGAAAATGTGCTGGCAGTTGGCGATGAGACCATGATTTCTCAAGACGCTTTAGCTGCCGTGCCCTCAACTGTGAATGTCTCGCGGGTGGAAGGGCAGGCAAGCGCCGAGGAAGGAACAGCTGTTGCGCCGGGTAACGCGTGTGCCTTAAGCATCGCCATGGCAGAATACCTGCTGCAAAGCGACTACGGCGTCTCGGCATCCAGCGTGGCAATTGTGGTGGCAGATGGTTCAGACATCGTTAATGATGCAGTCGGTTGCCAGAATTTCAGCGGGCATGAAAACGGTATCACCCTGGTGGTTGCTTCTTCGGCAGATGCAAAGGCAGTTGCCGGCTATTTGCGCACATATGCAAACCAAGTCAAAAACATCAGGCTGTTTGGGCGCAGCGGGGCAGCGGCAAATTCTTCCGCATTCACGTTCTATTCAGCAAGCGGCGAGGATGAAACAGGCGCCCTTGCCGAGACGTGGGAGGTAGACCCAAGCGCTATTGCCGCCCCCTGCGCTGGTGACACCTATGAGCTTTACGGCGTGCTCTTCTCTGTTGAAGAAGGCTTGCAGCTTTCCCAACTGAGCCGTTTGTGGGGAACAGAGGCCGTGGAAGAGGGGGAGTATGTTGGGCGCGCATCTGATGGCCAAGCGGTGACATACACCCTGACGGGTAGCATCGAGCCTACGGTCACTCGCGTTACCAAGCCGGTGGCCAACACAGGTTTGGTGTATACGGGTGCACAGCAGGTTGGTGTTGCATCTGGTGAGGGCTATACCGTAACAGACGGTGAGGCTACTGCCGCCGGCACCTACACCGCTGTCGTGACCTTGAAAGAGGGCTACGCGTGGCAAGACGGCAGCACTGGCGATCTCTCCCTGAGGTGGGATATAGCCAAAGCGAGCCTTACAGGCGGCTCGGTGCGTGCCGATTCCTTCACCAAGACCTATACTGGCCAGGTGGCAGCCCCTGAAATCTACGAGGTCGTCTTGGCAAACGGGGATGTGCTGCCTGCGCAAGACTACACCATCACGTATTACAAAGACTCTGTTGCAGACGGAAACGAGATTGCCAGGGATGGCATGGTTGCCGCGGGAACATACTACGTTGTGGTGACGGGCACGAACAACTGCACCGGTGGTTTGACCGTCAGCTTCGTGATCAAGCCGCAGTCGAGCTCACCGTCTTCCGGTGGGTCTTCGCACACGAGCTCTTCAGGCGGATCGGCTGCTGCGAAGAGTGCGGGGTCAACAAACTCTAATTCAAGCAGCTCAAACAACACAAGTAGCGCGGGCAGCGGTTCAAACAACATGAACAGTGCAGACGAGTCAAATGAGGCCGAAGCACAAGATGGCAACACCTTCTACAAGGACGGCTGGCTGTATGTGAAAGCGCCGGGCAACCCTGCTGGCTATGTGTTCGGCCAGACGGCAAGCGTTGAGTCGTTCTCATTGTTTAGCCCCTTAGGTCTTTTTGATTTGTTGTTGCTGCTCATCTGCATTGGCGCTGTTGGCGGGGCCATTTTCTTTGCAACCCGCTCGCGCAAAGAGACCGACGACCTGATTGATGCGCAGATAGACCCCGGTGCCTACGAGTTTGGCAGTGGTGCAGAAATGGCGACAAGACAGGTGGGGGCGCAGCAATAACATGAACGGGCGCAAACTTGTGAAATATCTCAAAGTGGTTTTCTGTGTGGCACTCGTTTGCCTGCTGGCTGTGTGCTTATGCAGCTGCAAACCCACAGACTTCTTTGTGGAAAAAATCATCACTCCGCAATCTGATGAGGTTGATGAAAACAACCCCGACAAGATCTTGGTGAACTCCCCGGATGCCGAGGAAGAATCTGAGTCTTTGGCCGCGCTGGACTGGACAGATGACAGCGTGCATTCAGAGGACGTCGAGAATTTGGTGACGTGGTCGTCTGAGCCCAACAGCACCATGACCACCCACCACTCGGTGTTTGACCTGTATGCTCGCTTCCCGGGCATAAAGGCAAGCGATGGCGTGGTGCTTTCGTTTAACGCCGAGGCAGAGCTTCAAGGCGAGGTGGAAGCCGAGGAGGAGGTCGACCGCGACGACGTCACTGCAACTGGCCCGGGCGCTTCTTCTAACATCTCAGAGGTTGCAACGCAAAGTGGGGCTTTGAGCTCATATATCACCACGCAAGGCAACGACGCAACCGACGAGACAGCCGATGAGGGCCCAAATGAGTCTGACGAGCAAGGCGATGGCGGTGCTTCCGGAAACGAAGGCGATGCTGCAGGCGGCGACGCTTCCGGTGGGGATTCTGCCGGCTTGGATGCAGGTGGCGACATCTCGGACAACCCCGACCCGCAAGCCGAGGGCCGCAACCCCGACTACTACGGCTATGGCGGCTCGGTGCGTGTCTTCGACGCCAACAACAAAAAGGAAGATCCGCCCCAGGCAGACAACGTGGGTGTTCTTGGCAAGCAGGTGGCTGTTACCGTTCAATCCTTGGGTGGCAAAGGTTCCATCTGTGCCCTGAGCTCGTATGACTACAGCTATCAAGACGTCAACTCCACCAGCACGTTTGAGAACGTGTTCGGCTCAAACTCAGACGAGTGGGACTCTTCAAGCGTCTATATGTGGACTTCCACAAGCGAAACCGATTTTTCGGGCATCGATGTCCAAAAGTTTGTTGAAGCGGTGGGCTATGACGGCGTGGTGCTCTACGACCAAAAGATCATTACCGATCTTGACGGCACTCTCCCTGAAGAACTCAAGCGCGAAACCTATGGCTACAACATCACCTTTGTGAATATGGATTTTTCCACCGTGGAAAAAATCGAGGAGAGCGTCTATGCCATCGGTGAGGTTTTAAACGAAAGCGAGACGGCGGCACAAGACGCCACCGCAATGGCGGCAGAATACAGCAGCTTTATCGACTGCGTCAGCTCGAGCCTGAAAGGCGTGTTCACGTCGAATGCAGATGCAAGCGGCCCGTGGGTCAATATTGTGACCGATGTTCAGACCGCCACACCTAAGACTGCTACGGGCCTTTCTCTTGGGCCTCAGCTGGTGCTTTTTGCTGATTATGGCCAGGAAAACTATAAGCCTTTGAACAGCTGGATTGCAGACGCCGGCGTGAAGCCGCTGACGATTGGCACCGCCGAGGTGCAGTCAAAGGGGGAGGGTGCACTTGCGTTTTTGTGCCCCACCGACACCAAGTTCAGCCTTGAAGGCACGGGAAGCCCCCTGCAAAGGTGGAAAGCTGCTGGCAGCTTATATAACTCGATGACCGCAACCAGTGGCACCGCAGGTGACGTGAGCGGCAACAAGGGCGGCCTTGGCTCTTCGGATGTGCCTTACCTCATCGTGACAGGCAGTTCAGACGGGAACTTAACCAACACCGATGTGCGCGATCAGACGCGTGCAAGCATCAAGTCGTGGTTAGCGAGTGGGTCAGTGACGCTGTACTCGTCTTTTACCTCATCAAAGCCCATCCCCACAGACAATGCAGGGTTTAGCTCGACGTCTATTGGCGACCCTGGCGGCGGCGGGGCAAGTGTGCTGACCGACACCTCCCTTATTGATTCCACGGTGCGAGCTAACCCTAACGGCGTGCTGGGCAGCTGGACGCAAACTTCCTTTGAAAGCGTGCTTGAGGCAGTGTGGGTTGCCGCTTTGTTCAGCCAGTCACCCGGTGATGGCAGCACCTACACCGTCAGTGAGACCAACTGGGATAACTTCCAGCCCACCTTGGGTGGTGAGGTTATCTCCGGTGATGATGGCATGACGGTGGCAAACAATGTTGTGCAGGCCTTCTATGCGCGCTTTTATCGCAGCTCCTACTCACCAGATTTGAACGGTTAGACGGTGAATTTGTGAGTAGTGTTGAGCAGCCACATATTCGCATTCGCACCAGCGAAGACGACGAGCGCGATATCGACGAGGTCGCCGCCGAGCAACTTCAGGAGGTGCGCCACGAGAAGCGAGCGTTAGCCATCCTTGCTTTCTTTACGGTGCTCTTTATTGGCCTGGCCTTTGTTTTGCCCACGGGTGTCTTCAGCTATTCCCAAAACCCAGTGACGCTGAGCACCATGCTCGAGCGCATCACGGGCAACATCAACGGCCTCATCAGCGTCTTTGTGGGCAACGGGGCCGATTTCGAGATGCGCTTTATGGTGGTGGTTATCTGCGCTGTCAGTGGTGCAGCACTTGGCCTGTGCGGCAGTGCCTACCAGGGCGCGTTTAACAACCCCTTGGCTGCCCCGAAGACCTTAGGCGTTATGGGTGGTGGCGCACTGGGCGCCATGGTCTACATCGTCTTTTTCAAACAGCTTTCCCCCCAGATGCCCATCACCGGCTTTTACACCGCCCAGCAATATGTGGACTGGCTCAACTCCCTTTCCCCGCTTGAGTGGTTTTGGTCGAGCTATGGCTCCTGCATCTGCTCGGTTTTGGGGTGCTGTTTGGTGGTAACAATTGTGGTGGGGCTTACCTCTGTGTTGGGCAAGGGCAAACTTTCAAACATCATCGTCATCATCTTTGGCCAAGTCTTTGCTGCAACGGTCACGGCGCTCATCTCCTTTGGGCGCTATTGGTTTTCAATGAACGGCGATATCGACACCGCCGATGCCCTCAAGCAAATTGAGAACTACACCATGGCCAAGACCTTCTTTTTCCAGGACTTGCTTATTGTGGTGGTGCCCATCGTCATCTGCATGATCGTGGTGTTAAGCATGAGCCGGCGGCTGACGCTGCTTTCCTTTGGTGACGACGAGGCGGCCTCTATGGGCATCAACGTCAACCGCAGCCGCTACCTCATGATCGCCGTCTGCACCATCATGACCGCACTTGCCATCTCGTTTTGTGGCCATGTGGCGTTTCTGGGCTTTATCTCCGCGCATTTGGCCCGCCGCATCGTGGGCCCCAACTTCAAATATCTCCTGCCTGCAAGCATGCTGACGGGTGCCTCCTTGCTGACGGTGGTGCAATACATCTGCCAGTCGGGGTTGCCCTTCACCTCTACCAATGCCGCCGGTGTGGTGTGCTCGATTGTGGGCGCCGTGCTGTTTTTGGGCATCGTTGTCTCGCAGTGGAAGAAAGGGGGCAGCGGTGAGTGGCGATAAAAACAACGCGACGAAGGAATACGTGCAGCGTGTTATAGCACGCGCCAAAGAGCTGCGCCTTGCGGATGCCTTCGCTGCGCCCAAACGCCAGGTGGGCAAGGCTGTTTCTGCAGCCCAGGCCAAGGCCACCACCGCCATGCACGCCCGCAACTCCCGCCGCATCATCGTCGCCTTCATCTTGGCACTGCTGGTGGTTGTGGGCATCTCGCTGTGCTTGCCCTTCCGCGGCATGGACGTGATGGGTGGTGCCGGCTCGCACTATTCGCCTTTAGAGGTGCTGCAGGGCTATGCCTTGTGGTTCAGGCTCAACATCATGCCTTTGTTTGATAGCACGCTGGCAGGCCAAAACAACGCCGTCCTCAACGAGTTTGCCAACCAATATGGCTCCGAGGCCTACACCTACATCACCAACCGCTTTGTGGTGACGATGCTCGTCATTTTGTGCGGCATCATGCTGGCCTTGGCAGGTGTGCTGTTCCAGACCACGTTTAGAAACCCCATTGCTGCCCCCACCATGCTGGGTGCAGCCGATGGTGTTACCCTCGGCGGCATCATCTTTGTGAGCGTCGGCTTTGAGTCGGCAGCAAATAACCCGGGGCTGTATGCGCTTTTGGTGTATGGCTGCGGTGCGCTGACGGTTGCGCTTGTCATGGGTTTGAGCCGCATTATGAGTGGCGGCAAGCGCTACAACGTGCTCGACATGCTGCTTTTGGGCACCGTCATCTGCCAGTTGGTGGGCGGCATCAACCAGTTTGTGCAGATCTTTGTTATGTCCGATGACACCTGGGATTCCTTCTATAACATCCAGCAGGCAACCGACGTGCTGACCCTGCCCGTTTTGCAGGTTGCCACGGTTGTGGTGTTCATCATTACCTTTGCCATTGTGTTCCGCTTGCGCTTCAAGCTCAACTTGGTGGCTTTTAGCGACGATGAGGCCACGCTGATGGGTGCCCGCTCGGGCCAGCTGCGCACGGTGGCTTTGCTGCTGGGCTCGGCTATGGTGCTGGCGGCCATGGCATGTGTGGGCCAGGTGGCCATGCTTTCGCTGGCTGTGCCGTTTTTGGTGCGCTATATGCTGCCGGCTGATTTCCGCACCCAGTTCTTGGGCAACTGCCTGGTGGGCTCGCTGGTGCTGTTGTTGTGCATGGTGGTGCAGCACTTTGTTGTTGTGGGCTACATCACCATCCCGCTGGGCACCATCGTAAGCATCGTGATCGTGCCGTTCTTTGTGTGGGTTGTTGCCCTTTCTAAAGATGGGTGGAACTAATATGCCCGCCTTCTTCAAGAAAAAGAGCACCTACCGCCAGGCCAAGCCCAAAAAGCAGCGCTCGGCCTCCTCAACGCCTAAACGCGTGCTGCGCATCGCTTTGCTGGTGGTGGGCATCGCGCTGCTGGTGATACCGGTGTTACTGCTGGCCCATGCCATCAGCTACATCCCGCTGCTGGTGGCCGTGTTGACGCTGCTCATCTCCTGGTTGTATTTGCGGGCGGTGTCGGGTGCGGTCTCGGTAGCGTTGCGGGAGTCAAGCCTTGCCTGTGAGCGCGGGGCCGAGGCAAGTTTTGCCATCGAGCTTTCCAACCGCTCGTTTTTGCCGGTCGCCCGTGTTGAGATGGTCTTTTATATGACCAACCTGTTTGGCGATGTGGCCGACGAGCGCACGTTGGTGTTTGCGCTTTCACCCTTCCAAAGGACCGAGGCCTTCTTCGATGCCCGTTTTGAGCACCTGGGCAAATATGAGGCCGGCATCAAAAGTGTGCGCACCTACGACCTGCTGGGGCTGTTTTCAAAGACGAAGCAGTACCGCACCGTCAACGAGGTGTTAGTCAAACCGGCCAAGGTAACATTGAGCGGGGTGGCGGCAACGCAGGTCATGCCCGATGAAACCCAGCGCATGCTCAAACCGATCGTGTCTGACAACGAAGATTACGCCAGCGTGCGCGAATACCAACAGGGCGACCCGATGAAGACGGTGCACTGGAACCTCTCCACCCGCATGCCCGATGGCAAGCTGTTCACCAGGCTGTATGAGGAATACGTCAACCCGTCGCTGGTGATTGTTGTTGACTCGTTTTGCCCCGACTATGACGCCGACGTGCAGATGAGCATGTTCGACGGCATCGTGGAATGCGCCGCCGCCCTTTGCGTGCAGGCCCAAAACAGCGGCGTGGACGCTGAGGTCAGGTTCTTAAATGCCCAGATGGAAAAAGAGGCTGCCCACCTGGCCAGCGAAAACGACGTCATCTCGTTCATTGGGCATGTGCACCCCATGACACCCGAGAGCTCCTCAGACGGGGATGCCCAAGAGGTGGAGGAGATGTTGCGCGCTGCTGGCCTGCAGACCAACGGCTTTGGCAACGTGGCCTTTTTGACGTCGCGTGCCGATGAGGCCTGCCTGCAGCTGATGACCTCCATCCGCATGAGGCGGCGCAACGCCATGGCTTTTGCGGCGGTCCCTCGGCAGTTTGATGAGCGCGAACGCGAGACGTTTTGGGCACCGTTTGCCGGCCTTGAGGCAACGGGTGTGAATTGCTACAGAGTTGAGTCAACACCGCTGGGAACGGAGGTGTTGGGGCTGTGAGCATCTTTTCCTACCTGCGTGGTCGTCTTGGCGAGTTTGTGCTGGTCTTTGTCTGCATCTGGGCAGTGTCTGCTGTTTGCATGAACGGCTTCTTTTTAGACAGCATCACCGAGCAGATGGGCTATGTAACCCGCTTGGCGCTGGTTGCCTGCGTGGCGCTTGTGCTGACGCTGGTGCTCTATGTGGCTGCCGGCATGAAGACGCGTGCAGCAGGCGCGATAGTGTTTGTGGTGGTTGCCGCAGCATTGGTGGTGGGCTCCCTTGCTTTGAGCACCGGTGAGTCGGTCTATGAGGATGCAGAGGGCAACTACCTCTACTTTGCTGTGGTGCCCATTGTTGCGGCGCTTGCCTGCTTTGGCATGACGCGCACCTCCGCAGGCTCGCTTGCCTGGTTTGTGGCATCGGCCTTCTCATGCTCGCTTATCCAGGCGTTTTATCAGTGCGAGGAGCTGCCCTTGAGCCTGGTTGCCGTTATAGGCGCGGTCTCGCTGATTGTTTATCGCAACTTCAAGCAAGGTGTTGACGGTGCGCAGCTCAAAGGCGGCAACACCTCTCGCTTTGTGCTACCGGCTGCACTGCTGCCGGCCATCCTTGCCTGTGCGGCGGCCGCGGTGGTGTGGTTTGCTGTTATCGCACCGCTTTCACCGGGTGTTATCGATATCAAACTCATCACCGAATACCGCCGTCTGCCCATTGAGGAGTACAAAGGCGTTGCCCAAGAGCAGCCGATCATCAACTACGACCTGACCAGCGACGTGCTGGTGGATGGCGAGTATTACACCACCGACGACTTGCAGCTGGATGAAAACAGCAGCGTTTCGGTGGATGCGGTGAGCCTGGCCGAGCAGCTTGAGGCGTTGGGCGTCTCGGGCTCGGGCTCGGGCAGCTCCGGCGGTGGTGGCATGCGCGATGAGCTGGACAGCGAAGACGAAGACCAGATGTATGACCCATACTCCTACACCGAAGACTTCGCCTGGGTTGTGGTGTTGATACTTATCGTGCTGCTTATTGTGGCGCTGATTGTTTTGTTCTTTGTGCTGCGGCGGCGCAAGCGCAGAAAACGGCTGGAGGAATACCTTTCTGCCGACCCCCGCAGCCAGATTATCTCGCTGTATCGCTTTATCTATAAGCGCCTGGGGCGTTTGGGCTTTAAGCGCCCCGACGGCATGACGCTTGTGGAATATGCAAACACCAGCAGCAATTCCATGGACATGCTGACCGAAGAGGTGGGCGTGTCGTTTAAGCCCCTGACCGAGACCTACACCGCCTGTGTGTATGGCGGCTACGAGCCCACCGAGGATGATGTGGAACCGTATGCCAGCTACTACCAGCGGTTTTGTAAGGCGGC
>R11__coassemble_1076_pt1 | contig 16173 bp, 12 predicted proteins | sample R11__metabat2_low_PE_020 | metagenome-assembled genome bin R11 | reverse complement strand
CATAAACGCTTGCTGAAGGTGCACCCCACATGGTGCCAATGCCGCCCCAGCCAATGGTCATGGTGTTGCAGTCCTGAGCATTGCCGGCACTGAGCAGTGCCCATTCCTCGCCAAACAGTCTGCAAACGTCTTCTTTAAGGTCTTTGGGGTCAATTTCAACAAAAGCCACTGCTCTATATCCTTTCAGCAAAACTACAGCGTTAGTCAAACGTGGAAATAATACCTTAACACCCCGCCCAATAAATCAAGCTAAAAACCCCTTTTAGATGCTGCTAACACCTATACAATACATTTCATGGATAAGGCAGCCCTCAAACATAAAATTCATCTCGTTGTAAATCTGGTTTTAGCGGCATTGTGCGTTGTGGCCGTTGCTATCTCTGTTTATGGCATTGACCGAGCAATCCCTTGGGCAGGAGACGATACCTATTACCTCAGTGAGCCTTCAGAAGCAGTGCGCTTTGATGACGGGCGCTTTTTAACCATTGACAACGATCAGACGAGAGTCACCTTTTTCAATGCAGACAAACAGGTCGTTAGTTACTTTGACCAAGACAACAAAGAGGTAAGCCTATCCGAGATTACTGCTACGGCCTGTGATCAAGATACGTATTACCTGGCTGGCCACACAATCTCAACAACAAGCGCGATGCAGATTGACAAAGAACTCATCGTCAAGGGAACGTTTGGGTCGGACGATTTAGAAATAGTTTATGAGCAAGACCCTGGTGAGGGCGACCTGGGCATAACGGGAACGCTTTGCGATATAACCACCCGAAACGGAAATGTCTATGGCGTATTTATTGAAAACGAGTTCGTCAAGGTAAAAAAGATCATAGACAAGGATCGCGCTCAAACCATACACACCTTCATTTTGGATGACGAGGGCATACTCGGTGGTTATTCCGCAGCATATAACCCCGTTTGTGACGTCTGTGCCGTTGTCACGCTTGACGGAAGTCTGCGTGTCTATAGCGCAGATGGCGAGCCTCAAACCCTCTTTAACTATTATGACGACACATCGGTACGCACCATAGATGTTGATGACGATGGATGCATCTACTATGCGGATAACTATGCTCAACTGCTGCATAGCATCTCCAAGGACGGCACCATACAGACGCTGTGCTCCGGCGACTTTACCGATATCTCAATCTCCAAGGGTGTGGTCAGCGCATGCAACTCCTTTGAAGGTTCAATATCCTTTTACGACTTAAACACCGAAGAAGTGTCAACCAATCTGACATTTACCTATAGCAAGGCAACCATCACGTTCTCACACTTGAGGATGGCAAGTCACATCTACATTGCCCTGTTTGCGATCTGTCTCATCGTTTTCACCATCAAAAAACGCGGTATGAAATCAACCACCCTGCGAAACCTTTTTATAGGCATAGGCTCGCTTGTTTTGATTTTGGGAATTACCACCTTTTTCTCTGTGCTGATCTCTCTGCAGCATATAAACACGTCATACAAATCAATCGCAACGGCTGCGTATTACTATTCAGAGTGTGCCTATGAAGACCAACAGGAAGCTTTTTCCCTTATAGAAGACGATGACGCCACGCCATCTGCTATTGCCGCAAGCGAAAAGAAACTGCGCGATTACTTCAACACGTATTGCAACGCAGCCTCAAAGGCCGGTGAGCAAGTTTACTTCAGGCTCTTCATCAACGATGACAAAGTTGGCTACGTCACACTCACCGATAGCTACCAGCAGTACCAGATGTTTAGCCGCAGCGGCACCACCTCAACCGACTTTGACCTCAGTGCCGTTTTGGATACAAAGTCTGTTGGCGGGATTACCCCCTATCTCGACATCTCGCCTTACGGCACCTTCTTGGTGGTGCAAACCACGATAACGGATGCTCAAGGCAACGACCTTGCCACGCTCGAGATGGGAAACATGGTCGAGTTTGCAATTGTCAACATTGAGCAACAGCTTGTTCCTATTGTCATTGCTATTTTGGTTTTGCTAGCGGCACTTTATCTCTGCATACAAGAGGTGCGAGAACTGTTGACTGCCCGAAGACGCGTATCTGCTCTCAACAAGCAAGGGTATGCCGGTGCAGAATTTGCCGCTACACGCCCCTTCATCTTTGTCATTACAGGTGTATTGCAATCTGATGCGGTGTTGTTGGTGTTGATGGCCCAGCAATTCTTTGGAAGCGACGTCAATGACAACGCGCTATTGGTGAGCTTGCCGATTCTGATGTTTGGCCTCGGTTCCATCGTCGGGCCTATTGCATATGGATTTTTATCGCATCGCGTGACTATCCGAAAGCTCATGTTCGTGTGCACCTTGCTGACCTTTGTTTCTTGCATTGTTATGGTCTGCTCATTTGGGCAAGGAGACTTCAAGCTCTACTGTGTAGCTAAATTCCTGCAGACCTCCTTTGCAAGCACTATTTTGGCCATGGGAACAACGCTACCTATGCGTGCAAAGACCGAAGAGGACCGCTTCGACGGCTATGGAAGGTTGGGCTGGGCCCCTGTTGCCTCATCAGTGCTTACCGTCATCATTGCCGGTGCTATTAGCCAATATATTGGCTACTCCTTTGTCTATGTGTTTGTAGCCCTCATATCTTTGCTGCTCGTTCCGCTCATTGCCGTCTTCTTGCCCAAACACACGTACTTTGATAGCAGAAAGCAGCAGGACCGCTCAGTAAAGCATGCATTGTTGAGTTTGAAATATGTAAGGCGCTATCTGGCCAGCCCGGCCATATTGGCATTGTTTGCATTTATGGCCCTTCCGGCGGTTCTGACTAGTGGGTACGAGTCTTACCTATTCCCGCTGTATTCAGACAACATCGGCATTAGCGCCGTCCTGATATCAGACCTCTATGCCTTAGCACGCGTGCTTGCCTATGCCTGCGGCGAGACCTTCACCCGCGTAACGTGGCGCTTTGGGCATTGGAAATGCGCCATTCTGTCGCTTTGCATAACGGGCTACATCTTCTTGCTCTTCGTGTTTAACACAAGCATCTACTGGGCCGTCGCGGTGCTTGCCTTAACAAGTCTGACAAACAACGCGACAACGACCGCAGCGCCCATGCTTTGGGGCCGTATGGCCCAAAAGCTACACTTCCCTCTAGAAATGGCCGTCTCAATCTCGCTGGTTATGGATGGCCTCGGCAACGCCCTGCTCCCCTTCTTCTTGGCGGTCTACCAGCTCATGGGGCCAAGCTTTGCGTGCCCCGCATTGGGGCTTTACATCCTTATCTCGGCTGTGTTCTTTGCCCTCATAACACGCAAAAGTGCCATGAACCACGAAAACTCAGCAACACTCACAACCTAAATTGTGCGTGCATGCGAAGAGATATCTGAACCTGCTTCAATAGTCTCGCGCGTACCAGCGTAAGGGTCTAGGGTGTAAAGCACATCGCCCTTCTCGTTTGTAAGAAGTGCAAAACCAGCAATGCCCGTGTTTTTCTGGTAGGGCTTAGCAAAACCACCGTCTATGCACACGAACTGCCCATCGCATTTGACGGGGGTCTCTCCATCCTTGACCTTCACCGGCACATGACCGCAGACGATGCGCGACGTGGCCGGATCCATGCCAAATTCGGTAAAGATGCCGTGCATAACCTCTTTGTCTTCAAGCAGCGAATAGAAGGGATTTTTAACCTCTTTACGTGCGGTTTTATCGGCTATGTAGTAAAGCTCAAAGGTTGCCATTTTGCTCTTTGCAAACAGAGGCGAGCCCTCCCCCAACCACAAATACCACAGCATATCGAGGCCGAGTTTGCGTTTTGCAGGGTCGCTCTCAAGAAATGCCGAGCGCACAAAGCCATCCACCGCATCAAACAGCGAACGGCCCTTATAGGTCTCGCCGAAAAGAGTCACCTCTTTAAGAGAACCATCCTGGTTAAGCGGCACGCATGCGTGAAAGAGCAGATGGTTCCCGCAGATTTTGTAAAGGCTGCCCGCTTCCAAGAAAAACCGCATATGCCTCTGAAGCTTCTCGCAGGCACCAAAGGCGCTCACAAGGTATTCAACAACTTCTGCTTCTTCAGCGTTAAGGCGGTATGGGTCGGCCGGGTCAACCGTGGGGAAAACCGTGTCGAGCAGCTCATGCTCAACGCCATCAATAACAACGCACCCTTTCTCATAGTCAATGCAGTGCAACAACTTGCGGCTTTCCAGCCCGAAGGAGGGGTTTTCGTCGATGAGTTGGGCTTCCACCTTGAATTGGATGATGTCCATGGCCTTTTGGACCTTTGTGGTGATGTCAATCTCATCTTCGGTAAGCCCGGAGGTGTCTTTAAGCCCAAAGGCAACGCAGGGGTCTTCGGCATAAGCCGAAGCGGCAAAATCTTTAAGCGGTGTCAAATCAATGCCATAGGTTTCTTCCAAAACGGAGAGGTTGCCATAGCGCGCACTGATGCGCACCACATGGCATACCGAGCCCTTTTGCCCCAAAGCGGCACCCATCCACAAAATGTCGTGGTTGCCCCACTGGATATCAATTTGGGGAAACTCCATCAGCTCTTCCATGATCAAATCAGGCGATGGGCCGCGGTCGTAAACATCCCCAAGCATGTGAAGGCGGCCAATAAATGAAGTGCGAAAAGCCTTGCAGGCCTTCTCAACAAACGCTTCAAGATCTGCTCCGCGGGCCGAAACGTCAAAATCGGTAGCAGGCAGATCAAGCGCCTTAGCAAGCTCACGCAAAGCATCAAACATCCAAGCGACGTTTTCATCGTCTGAACTTGAAACACCAAGGTCTACAAGCTTTTCTTGGGGGTAGCAGATAAGCGCAAACAGCTGCGCCTGTTGTTCGTCACTTAATTTTCCGGCGAACACCTCGGCAATACGAGCACGCAGCATGCCGCAACCGCCCCGCAAAACTTGGGCAAAGGGCTCATACTCGCCATGGATATCGGAAATAAAAAGTTCAGTAGAGCTCATGGCTTCCCCTCTCGCACATCGGTGTCCACATGCACTTGTAGTGTATAGTTATTTATAGCAAAGGCCGATACCATTGCGCACTTCAAAATGCCACAGACAGGCCAGCGATGTTAAATCGCTACAGATACGAAAGTGAACCCACAACGTGACCGACCAGTTTTCTCGTACAGAGCTTCTGTTAGGAAGCGAAAATATGGCCAAGCTTGCCGCTTCGCATGTGTGCGTGTTTGGCCTTGGCGGTGTAGGGAGCTTTTGCGTCGAGGCGCTGGCGCGTGCCGGGGTTGGGGCACTCACGGTGGTGGATAACGACACCATCAGCGCCTCAAACATCAACCGCCAGCTTTTTGCAACACACGACACAATTGGCCAGCACAAAGTCGACGTGGCCTTCGAACGCATTAAAGCCATTAACCCCGCTTGCAATGTCATAAAAGTCAACAGCTTTTATCTGCCCGAGACCCGCGGTGATTTCGACTTTCACGTCTACGACTACATCGTAGATGCCATTGACACTGTCTCGGCAAAACTCGACCTTGTCTGTGCCGCTCACGACGCAAAGGTGCCAATAATCTCCTGTATGGGCACCGGCAACAAGCTCAACCCGACCATGCTCGAGGTGGCCGATATTTCCCGCACCAGCGTGTGCAGGCTTGCAAAAGTCATGAGAAAAGAGCTGCGCAAGCGCGGCATCACAACCTTGAAATGCGTCTATTCCAAAGAAGAGCCCATCAAAGTGGCTGAAACCCCCAGCGAACAGGGTATGCGCAGAAGCCCCGTGCCCGGTTCCGTCTCGTTTGTTCCCAGCGCTGCTGGGCTGATTTTGGCCGGTGAGGTTGTTAAAGATTTATGTGGCATAAACCAAAGGGTGCAAAACGATGACTAGCAATACACCCACGCCTGCTCAAATGCAAAAACTTGAGGACCTTCGCTGCCTTATTGGCGCTCATGAAGCGCTTGCCGTATGCTTTTCTGGCGGCGTAGACTCAACCCTTTTACTTGCTGTGGCCTATGAGCAATTAGGCAACAAGGCATTTGCACTGACCGAGGCGAACGCGCTTTACCCGCAGCGCGAAACTGACGAGGCGGCCGCTTTCTGCGAGAAGCTCGGGTGCACACAATTGGTTGTGAGCCACGAGCCTCAAAGCATTGCCGGCTTTTGTGAAAACCCGCCTGAGCGGTGCTACATCTGCAAACTGCATTTGTTTAGGCACCTTCAACAGGCCGCAAATGACTATGCCTTTTCACAAGGGTTTATCCCAAACGGTGTGAACGTTGCTTTGGCCGAAGGTTCAAACGCCAGTGACCTCGACGATTTCCGCCCCGGCTCAAAAGCAGTCAAGGAGCTCAATGTTGAAAGCCCGCTGCTTCAAGCATGTCTTACCAAAGACGACATTCGAGCGCTGAGTCGCTACTTAGACCTACCCACGTGGGATAAACCATCCTTTGCCTGCCTTGCCACACGCTTTGAAACAGGCGAGCCTATAACCTCAGAGCTGCTCAGTCGCGCTGACGCAAGCGAGCAGCTGCTTTATGAGGCCGGCTTCAAACAAGTGCGCGTGCGCTTGCATGCCAAAGGCGAGCTTGCCCGCATCGAGGTGCAAAGCGGTGCTCTAGACGATGCCCTTGCCTATTTAAAGGCAGAAGGAGCAAGTAAGCTGCACGAGTTGGGCTTTAAGCACGTGAGTTTGGATGTAGACGGCTATAGAACAGGCTCGATGAACTAGTTTTGCGTCTCTTTAAACAGGCCGTAAAAGCCGCCTAGATACCTAATGCAAATAGCAGCCAAGATGCAGGCTGCAACCTCAGCTACTACGACGGAATACCAGATGCCTTCTGCACCAAACAGCATGGGCAGCAACATAACCGACGCGCACTCAAACACCAACGTGCGCATGAAAGATATGAAAGCTGATACGCCGCCATTGCCCAAAGCGGTGAACAGCGATGAGGCATAAATTGAAAAACCCATAAGGCAAAATGAAAGCACGTAAATTCTGAACGCGTGCACCGTCAGCTCGTAAAGGCCTTGGTCATAGCCGGTATAAGCCCAGGTCATTGCAGGGATGAAAATTTGCGCCAAGATGCAGGCAATGATGCCGCCCACCACCATGATGAGCAGGCTTTTTCTGAACAGGCTACGCTTCTCAACATTGTTTGAGGCACCATGCTGATAGCTCATAAGAGGTGCAGCGCCAACGGTGTAGCCCATCAACACCGCACCGAAAATCCATGCCACATACATGATGACACCATAGGCCGAAACACCGTCTTCACCGAGCAAGCTCATCAATTGCAGGTTATAAAGAATGCCCACCACGCTCATTGCAATGTTGGTCATCATCTCTGAAGAGCCGTTAATGCAGGTCTTGGCGATGACATGCCAATTCAGTGCGCAGCGGCCCAAACGCAGATAACTTGAGTTAGGGGCTAAAAAATAGACGAGCGGAACGATGCCACCCACCAGCTCTGAGCACACCGTGGCTGCGGCCGCACCCAAAACGCCCATACCCAAAAACCCGACCAAGACAAAGTCCAAAACGATATTCATAAGGCCGCTTGCGACAGTTACCCCAAAACCCAAACCGGGTTTTCCCGCAGTGTTAAACAGCGATTGAAAGGCAAACTGCAGAATATAGAAAGGCAAAGAGATCATGGAAACGCGGCCGTAAAGCACGCAATCAGAAACCATGGCATCATCAGCACCGAATAGATACGTCACCGGTTCCATAAGCAGCGCGCCAAAAATTGCAAGCACGATACCGCTTATCAGAGCAAACCAGACAATCAGGCTAAACCAGCGGTTTGCCTTCTTGGCATCGCCTTCGCCGCGAGCTTGGGCAACAAGCGCTCCCCCGCCGGTGCCAACCATAAAACCCACCGTACCCAAAATGGTAATAAACGGCATGATGAGGTTCACAGCTGCAAAGGCGGTCTTGCCTGCAAAGTTCGACACGAAGAAACCATCGACGATGACATAAATGCTTGTGAACAGCATCATGGCCATAGACGGCGCGGTATACACCAGCAGGTCCTTGAACGTAAAATGTTTTGACATGTCTATTGTTGAAGCCATAAGTCCCCGTATGGTAACACTATGCAATCAACGCGCAAGCAGATTGCTATAATCACCATCGGTTATCAGCTCGGGTTCAAAGGAGATGCAATGGACGAAGAAATTTTATGGACTGATAAAAAACGCACGATTTTCGGCTTGCCGCTTTCCTTTACCCGCTATACGTTGTATGAAGACCGTCTCATCATCAGCAAGGGCTTTTTCAACAAAAGCGAAGATGAAATCAGACTGTATCGCATTACCGATGTGAGCATGACAGCTTCTTTAGGCCAGCGCATCTTCGGTGTCGGCACTTTGCATTGCTGCAGCGGCGATAAAAGCGCCGGTGACTTCGAAATCACCAGCATCAAACGCCCTAAGGACGTGCGCCGCGTTCTTTCTGACCAAGTGGAGTTTGAGCGCGCGAATCACCATGTTATTTCCCGTGAATTCCTCGAGGATGACGGCGAGACTGACACTGTCTACTAGCGTTTATTGTTAAATCCCTGTTTCACCGAGTGGTAAATATATGCCACTCGGTGATTTTTTATATGGATTTATCAGCAAGCATCAAATAGAATTGACGTTTATACGTATAGCCTTTGCGAAATGGCTTTTTCATCCAATTTCTAAAGCTACAAACTCAGGTTATGCGTCATTGTTTTCTACGGTTTTTTGAAGGAGGAAGTATGCGAGAAGTACGCATCAGCGACGTCACGATGAAAGAAGCGGCCTTTACGAAGGCTCTAACCTTGAGCTTCAAAGAGAAGCTAGAGATTGCAAAGCTTCTAGATCGACTCGGTGCTTCCCTTATTGAGATTGAGGGCATTAGCAGCCCTAAGGCAGATGCCCTGCGCATTAAAAGCATTGCATCAATTATTACAAACAGCATTGTGGCTGTTCCGGTGAAACTCGAGGATGACGAGAATGCCGAGCAGGTCAGCAAGGCTTTGAAGGATGCACCCAACGCTCGCCTGCAGGTCCAGGCCTCGGTAAGCCCGACACAAATCGAATATATTTACCACAAGAAGCCCAACACCATGGTTGAAGCCATTGTTTCAACCGTTGCGAAGTGCACTTCCTTGTGCAGCGATGTGGAGTTTGTGGCAGAGGACGCAACCCGCAGCGATATGGAGTATTTAAGCAGCTGCATTGAAAAGGCTGTTGAGGCCGGTGCTACCACCGTTACCTTAAAGGACATGGCCGGAAAGATGCTGCCCGAGGAGTTCGCCCAGTTCATCACCGACTTAAAGGCATGCACCCCTGCGCTCGAAAAGGTCTCTTTGGGCATTTCGTGCTCAGATGAGCTGTATATGGCAGACGCTTGCGCTATCGCAGGCATCATTGCCGGTGTTGACGAAGTCAAGGCTTCCTCATACCCGCTGAATGTGGTCTCTTTGGACAAGGTTGCAAAAATTCTTGCCACCAAAAATGACACCTGCCAAGCGCAGTGTGGCATTCATGTGACAGAAATCAAACGCATCGAGCAGCAGATCGCCCGTCTGTGCGAGTCTGCCGACAAGAAGTCTGCTGGCGTGTTTAGCAACAGCGTCGAGGCCGATGAGACCATCGTCTTGACCGAGCACGACAGCATCGAAGCCGTCATGCAGTGCGTTGAAAAGTTAGGCTACGATCTGCCGGCAGAGGATGCCGCCAACGTCTATGAGGCATTTAAGCGCATTGCCGCAAAAAAGGATGCCATCGGCAGCCGCGAGCTGGACGCCATTGTCGCTTCCGCTGCTCTGCAAGTGCCTGAGACCTACAAGCTGAGCACATACGTGATCAACTCTGGTAACACCATCCACGCCACCGCGCGCGTTGAAATGAAGAAGGGTGAGGAAACCCTCGAGGCAGTCTGTTTGGGCGACGGCCCCATCGATGCCGCTTTCATGGCCATCGAAAAGATTGCAGGTGCCCACTTCGAACTGGAGGATTTCCAGATTCAGTCCGTCACCGAAGGCCAAGAAGCTATGGGCGAAACCATCGTCAAGCTCGTCTCGGGCGGCAAGGTTTATTCGGGCCGCGGCATCTCCACCGACATCGTCGGTTCGAGCATCCGCGCCTATGTCAACGCGCTGAACAAAATTGTCTATGAGGAGCAGAACTAATGAAGCTTTCTTTTTCAACACGTGGCTGGCATGACCTGTCCTGGGATGAAATGGTCAGCCTCGCCTCCGAGATGGATTTCGACGGCATCGAAGTCTACGATGCCTTAAAGATCGAAGAGCTGGTGGGCAAAGGCGCACCGCTCCATAAATTCAATGTGCGCTCTACGGTGCGCAGCCTGAAAAACGACAACCTGGAGATTCCCGTTTTAGACTCCTCCATCGATGTGTCTGCACCCGACGCAGACCCTGAAGAGCTGAAGGAGCTCATCGCTTTGGCTGCAGAGGCCTCTACCCCCAATGTTGTGGTAAAGGCCTACACGGATGACGACGAGAAGGTCAAAGAGATTTTGGATGCCTGCATCGGCTTTGCCGAGGAAAAAGGTGTCTGCATCCTCATCAAGACCGCTGGCATCTATGCCGACACCGCACGTCTTGTCTCGGTTATGGATGCCTACGCAAGCGACTGCATGGGCGCTCTGTGGGATGTTTGCTACCCCTACAGCGACTTTGATGAAAAGCCCTCCATCTCCATCAAGAACCTGGGTGCTTACGTCAAGCATGTCCACATGAAGGATATGGATGACGACAAGAGCTACAACCTGGTTGGCGAGGGCACCTTCCCCATCGACGAGATTATCCGCGCCTTGGCCTCCATCAACTACGACGGCTTCATCTCCTTGGAGTGGAAGCCCAGCTGGATGCCTGATTTGACGGACCCTGAGATTATCCTGCCTCACTTCGTCAACTTTATGCATCGCTTCGATGACACCAAGACCAGCAAGCGCACCTTCATCAAAAACCACGATGGCTCCGGTGAGTATCTGTGGCAGAAATACGACTTGATCGACTTGACCTTCCCGCAGGTTTTGGATGCCATGGTTGAGGCATTCCCCAACCAATATGCCTTCAAATACACCACGCTCGACTACACCCGCACCTATGAGGAGTTCCGCGAAGACGTCGACAACTTTGCGCGCGCACTGGTATCCATGGGCGTAAAGCCGGGTAGCAAGGTCGCCATTTGGTCGACCAATGTGCCTGCTTGGTACATCACCTTCTGGGCCACCACCAAGATTGGTGCCGTGCTGGTTACCGTTAACACTGCCTACAAGGTGCATGAGGCGGAGTACCTGTTGCGTCAATCTGACACCCACACGCTGGTCATGATTGAAAGCGCGCTGGATTCCAACTATCGCAACATCATCAACGAGCTGTGCCCTGAGATTAAGGATGCCACCCCGGGTGAGCCGCTGCATTGCAAGCGACTGCCCTTCCTGCGCAACGTCATTACCTATGGCTTCGAGATGGATGGCTGCCTCACCATGGAGCAGGCCTTTGAGCGCTCCGAGCTGGTGCCAAAAGAAGAAGTCCTGCGCATGGCTGCCAATGTCAAACCCGACGATGTGTGCAATATGCAATACACCTCGGGCACTACCGGCTTTCCGAAGGGCGTCATGCTGACCCATCGCAACGTGGTCAACGACGGCAAGATCATTGGCGACCGCATGGGCATGTCTACCGCCGACCGCATGATGATCCAGGTGCCGATGTTTCACTGCTTCGGCATGGTGCTGTCTATGACCAACTGCATGACACACGGCGCAACTATGTGCCCCATGCCCTACTTCAGTGCAAAGTCCAGCTTAAGCTGCATCACCCAGGAGCGCATCACCTGTTTTAACGGTGTGCCCACCATGTTTATTGCCATGTTTAACCATGAGGATTACCGCAAGACCGACTTCAGCCACATGCGCACCGGCATTATGGCGGGCGCCGGCTGCCCGGCAGATTTGATGAAACGCGCTGCGCAAGACGACGAGATGCATATGACGGGCATCGTCAGCGTCTATGGCGCAACCGAGACTTCACCGGGTGCCACCATGAGCTCCTGGACCGATGAGCTGTGGCTGCGCACCGAGACGGTTGGCTATGCCTTCCCCCATGTGGAATGCAAGATCATCAACCCCAACACCGGCGAGGATATGCCCTTGGGCAAGATCGGCGAGTTCTGCAGCCGCGGCTTTAACAACATGAAGGGCTATTACAAGATGCCCGACGCCACCAAAAAGACCATCGATGCCCAGAACTGGGTGCACTCCGGCGACTTGGGCCGCTTCGATGAGGAAGGCAATTTCTATGTTACGGGCCGCCTGAAAGATATGATTATCCGCGGCGGCGAGAACCTCTACCCCATGGAGATTGAGGAGTTCATCTATACCCACCCGAAAGTCCAAGACGTGCAGGTCATCGGCGTGCCGGATGAAAAGTACGGCGAGGAGGCACTGGCCTGTGTCATCTTGAAGAAGGGCCAAGAGCTCTCCGCTAAAGAGCTGCAGGACTTCTGCCGTGCAAGTATCGCCCGCCACAAGGTGCCGCGCTACGTTGAGTTTGTGGATGACTTCCCCATGAACGCTGCGGGCAAAGTGCTGAAATACAAAATGCGCGAGGAATTTGCCGAGAAACTGGGCCTGAGCCACCTGATCAAGAAAGATTAGTTGCGCGCATAACTCAACTTGTAAGGGGGCGAAGCAAAAAAGCTTCGCCCCTTTTGTTGTTTTATAGCGCCGTTCCCTTAGTAGGGCGCTTTAGCGCAGAGGTGTCGATACCCTCATGTTCAAGCAGCCATATCTTTGTATCAAGACCTGCAGCATAGCCCGTCAAGCTTGCATTGCTGCCGATGACACGGTGGCAAGGCTGGATGATGGAGATAGGGTTTTTGCCGTTTGCACTGCCTACAGCTCGGGCCGAACCGTAAGTCTTGCCATCCTCTGCGGCAAGCTCATTGGCGATGTCTGCATAGGTTCTGAGCTCGCCGAAGGGAATCTGTAACAACTTAGCCCACACACGCTGCTGAAACGGCGTCCCTTTAGGGTTCAAGGGAAGTTTTAAGGCAGATGTAGGCTTTCCCTCAAAATAGCTGTCAAGCCACTGGCAGGCCGCGCAAAGCACCGGCAAATCCGCCGCCTCAGTAAGAGAGTCATCGATTGTGGCCGCAAAGTATTTTTGCCCCTCAATCCAAAGACCTGTGATGCTTGTCCCATCACTGGTAATGGTCAGCATGCCTACGGGGCTTTCGTAACGGGTGAAATAGCTCATATGCACCTGCTTTGCCCGTTTGCCCTACACCAACTGCGGCTTGCAGCGTTTGCACGCACGAAAGCCTGCAGCTTCAGCAGCAGCCGCCGTTGGGAAAAACACGCAGTTCTTGCGCAGCGGCATCTTGGCACAGCAGCCTGGCCGGCAATAAATCTTCGTTGACTTAACACCAACAAAGAACACGCCGATAAAGCTGTCGTCGCGCGCCTCCAAAACGGCGTACATATCGTCGTCGCTTAAGTCTTCAAAGGCGTACTCTGCACCCCTACCCTGCCGCGCAGCGTTAGGTGTGCCTTCCAACGCGCCGCCGCTTTTAGGGCGCTTCATGGCGGCCGTAGAAATCTTTTCGTGTTCAAGCAGGGCAACCTTGGTGTCGATGCCGCCGCCAAAGCCTGTCAAATTTCCGTTGGCCCCCATGACGCGATGGCACGGCACAATAACGCACAGCGGGTTGTGCCCAACGGCACCACCCACCGCCTGCGCACTGGCTCGTTTGCCGCTATCAGCCTCCAGGTGGTGTGCGATATCGCCATAGGTCACCGTTGTGCCGTACGGAATCTGCGCGAGCTTATCCCAAACCCGCTTCTGGAATTCTGAGCCATGAGCATTCAAGGGGAGCTCTTGTGGCCGGGGCTTCTCCCCTGCGAAATAGCGGTCGAGCCATTCGCGAACCACATCGAAAAACGGCAGGTCATCTTTACGTTCTAGTGTTTCATTAACGCCATAGCCAAAGAAGCGGTCATTATCAAACCAACAGCCAATCAGCGTCTCGCCATCGCTTGCCAGCGTCAGCTTGCCAATCAAGCCGCTTTCATATTCAGTGTAATAGGCCATGAGCATGCCCCTCATTTCCGTACAAAATCAGAGGTTTTGTTTACGCAATCAGATTCTATACTAGGCGAGGTACAGCTATCGCCAACCGAGGAGGAAATCATGTCAGAAACTCTCGTTGCTTATTTCAGTGCAAGCGGTGTCACCAAGCGTCTTGCAGAAAAAATCGCCGATGCAGCACAGGCAGACATCTTCGAGATCGTGCCCGAGCAGCCCTACACCGCTGCCGACCTTGATTGGATGGACAAGACCAGCCGCAGCTCAATTGAGATGAACGATAAATCCAGCCGCCCTGTCATTGCAGGCACGTGCCCCAATATGGCTACTTATGACACCATCCTTTTGGGCTTTCCCATCTGGTGGTATGTTGCCCCCACCATCATCAACACCTTTTTGGAAGCCCACGATATGGCCGGCAAGAAAATCATCTGCTTTGCAACTTCCGGTGGAAGCGGTATGGGCAAAACGGTCAAAGGCCTTGAGGTGTCTGCGCCACAGGCCACTTTTGCTGGCGGAGAGGTCTTAAACGGCGCTTCTGCAAGCAAAATCGAAGCATTCTTGAAGAAGTATCTCTAAGCCCTTTTGCGGCAGTAAAACCCACGATGCGCTACATCTCATATGAAACGACGGGCCACGATGCAGGGATGGATGTTGGCTACCTACTAAAGGCCCGTCTTCATATGAGCAGACGCGGCATTCGGGCTGCAAAATTCATTGAGCAAGGCATCTTGCTCGACGGCTTACATGTGCGTACCAATCAGCTCGTTGATGCCGGTCAAACACTCAGCATTGCCATAGGCGACACCATTGAAGCGGTGCAAAATTCCAAAACCATCCCCATTGCGGGCGCTTTGGACATCCTGTATGAAGATGACGACCTGATTGTCATAAACAAACAGGCAGGCGTCGGCACCCACCCCAGCCCCAAGCACCGTGAAGACACGCTGGGCAACTATGTTATGCACCACTTTCGTACAACAAACCAGCAGTGCCTGGTTCACCCCGTCTCACGGCTTGACTGGGATACCACCGGCTTGATCGTTTATGCGAAAAACGCCCACGTGCAAGACATGCTCCAGGAGGCGTTGCACACTGATGCATTTATCAGGGAATATGTTGCGCTGTGTTCAGGGCATCTTGAAGCTTTGCAAGGCAGCGTAGACGCACCGATTGGGCTTTCAGAGCGCACCTGGGATGTGCTTGCCGAAGGCGAAGGCGGAAAGCCAGCACGCACGCACTACCGCCTTTTGGAGACATTTGAGCTGAATGACCAACCTGTAAGCCTTGTGCGTTTGCGCCTCGAAACAGGCCGCACCCACCAGATTCGCATTCATATGAAGCACCTGGGGCACCCCCTTATAGGGGATGCAGAATACGAAAACCCCAGCGAGCTCATAAGCCGCCCGGCACTGCACAGCGCCCACATCGCTTTGGACCACCCCATAACCCATGCACGTCTCACTTTCGACGCTCCGATGCCTGCAGACATGCAATCCCTTTGCCCACAAAACGGCAGGTAGGATGGTTAAACAATAAACTGCCCCTACTCCCTCATCATAGAGAGCAGGGGCAGTTTTCTTTCACATGGGATACGTGATACTTAGTCGTCGATACCGTCGTTGGAGCGGATCAGTTTGCGCTTGATCTTGCCGCCAACAGTCTTAGGCAGCTCGTCGACATATTCAACCACGCGGGGGTACTTATAGGGTGCCGTCGTCTTCTTGACGTGGTTTTGCAGCTCCTTGGTAAGCTCAGGCGAAGGCTCGTAGCCCTTTGCCAGCACGATAGTGGCTTTGACCACCTTACCGCGGATTTTGTCAGGCGCAGCCGTTACAGCACACTCAATAACGGCAGGGTGCGCAACCAAAGCGCTCTCAACCTCGAATGGCCCAATGCGATAGCCGGAGCACTTGATGACGTCGTCGTCGCGGCCCACAAAGGAGATATAGCCGTCAGGAGACCTCCACACCATGTCGTGCAGGTTGTAGACATCCGTGCCAATGGCCTCAGCCGTCTTTTCGGGGTTCTTGTAGTAGCCCACAAACAAGCCCGGCGGATAGGCGCTCTTCAAGCCGGTAACGCAGATTGCGCCCTCCTCACCATCCTCAACCTCGTTGAGGTCGTCATCCAAAAGCTTAATGTTCAAAAGCGGGCTCGGCTTGCCAATAGAGCCGG
>R11__coassemble_1031_pt1 | contig 16588 bp, 18 predicted proteins | sample R11__metabat2_low_PE_020 | metagenome-assembled genome bin R11 | reverse complement strand
CCAACCCAAACCATGAACAACCCGAGTGGATCATCGTTGCCGATGACGACCTCGGCGAGGCTGAAAACATAATCTTGGGGCAAAGCCATCGCTTCCCCGCGCTCGACATGTATGACGATTACAACGCCGAGCTGCGTGAATGGCTTGAGCAATCCAGCGATTACGCCCCCATCTATTCCACCGAGTATGGAACACTCTACAAACGCGCTGGCACCATCGGCGCTATCTCTCAGGGGTAAGCCGCAAGCCCCATAGACGCAGCAAAAGAAGAGGCCTCCCAAACGGGAGGCCTCTTCGCACATGTGCTTTCGCAGTGAAGTTTAGCGCTTGCTGAACTGCGGGCGCTTGCGGGCCTTCTTCAGGCCGTACTTCTTGCGCTCGACCATACGGGGGTCACGAGTCAGGTAGCCAGCCTTCTTCAGGTCTGCGCGGTAGTCGCCAGCGCTGAGCAGAGCGCGAGCGATGCCGTGACGCAGAGCGCCAGACTGACCAGAGACGCCGCCACCGTTGAGGATGGCGATGACATCAAAGTGGCCCTCGGTTTCGGTGACCTTGAAAGGAGCCAGAGCCTGATCAAGCAGAGCCTGACGGCCGAAATACTCCAGACCGTCGCGCTTGTTGATGGTGACCTTGCCGGTGCCGGGCACCAGGCGAACACGGGCGATGGCGTTCTTACGACGGCCGGTGCCCATATAAACTGCTTCGTTGTTTGCCATGTTTAGCCCTCCAGCTCGATCTTGCGCGGCTGCTGAGCCTGATGCGGATGCTCAGGGCCTGCGTAAACCTTCAACTTCTTGATCATCTGATGACCCAGGGTGCCCTTGGGGAGCATGCCCTTGACTGCGTGCTCGATAACACGAGTGGGGTGCTTCTCCATGGCCTCGGTGAAGGTCTCGGACTTCAGGTGGCCAACATAACCAGTGTGGTGGTAGTACACCTTATCGGTGGCCTTAGCACCAGTGATCTTGATCTTGTCGGCGTTGACAACAACGACAAAGTCGCCGGTATCGACGTGCGGGGTGTAGGTCGGCTTATGCTTGCCGCGCAGAATCTGCGCAACCTCAGAAGCAAGGCGGCCGAGGGTCATGTCGGTCGCATCGACCAGAAGCCATTCGCGCTGGACTTCGCTAGACTTCGCGTAATAGGTCTTCACGGATATTCCTCCAAAAATCTACGTACTACTTGTTGTTCTTATACAGAGTTTCACGGGGCTCTGGATTGAACAGCCTTACAAGAATACATGCCTTCAAGCGCAAAATCAATGAAAATTTAGTATAGTTTTGCCTGTTAATTTCAGCTTGGACACAAGCACACCAAAGGAGCATTTCATGCCTGACGACCGCTCTCGCAGCAGAAACACAAACCAGCGTCGCTCATCCAGCGTTGAAAGCAGACGGCAGCGCTATGCCTCATATGATGCACAGCAATACAGCGATCAGCCGCGCAGACGCTCTTCAACGCAAGGTTCTCGCTCCCAGCAGGCCCCAAGCCAGCAAGCCCGCCCCCAACGCGACCAATACGCACGCACACAGCATCCTGAGCGTTCCAGCAGGCCCCAAGCTGAGCGCGGCGATTACGCCCGAGGCGGCTATGTGGCCCGCAAAAAGAAGAGCAAGCTGCCGTTTATCATCGCAGGCATTGCTGTTGTGGTGGTCATCTTGATTGTTGTGCTCGCTTTGCGCGGTTGCGGTGGTGGCGAGAATGCAGACACCCAAGACGCATCATCCGATGCAAACAACATCTATACCACCGAGGCCACTCCCCTTGAAGAAGGCCGCATCGTTATGACGCTTGGTGGAGACGCCGACACCATCGTCTTGCTGGGCGAGGACTACATCGAAAGTGGCTGCCACGCCATTGATAAACAGGAAGGCAATATCACCACCAACGTGCAGATCACTGGCGATGTGGACACCTCTACCGCCGGTGACTACACCGTCACCTACACCGTGCGCAACTCTGAAAACATGGAGGCCACCAAGACACGCACCGTGCACGTGGTGGAAAGCATGGAGGCCGATACCGACGGCATCAGCGTCATGATGTATCACTATGTCTACGACGACGCCAACCCGCCTGAAGACCTCAACAACAACTACATCCCGGCAAGCAAATTCGAGCAGCACCTGCAATATCTGGTGGAAAACGACTACTACTTCCCCTCCTATCAGGAGCTTTCTGCCTATATTGCCGGCACCCACTCGCTGCCTGCAAAAAGTGTGGTGCTGACCTTTGACGACGGCGAGCTGGGCTTTTTGGATTATGGCAAGCCACTTTTGGAGAAATACCAAGTGCCAGCCACTAGCTTTATCATCTGCATCGACCCGGACGCCTCGGAGCGCATCACCAACTACGCCAGCGAATACATCACCTTCCAATCGCACACCTATGGCTGCCACATGGCAGGCACCAGCGGTTTAGGCCACGGCGGCAAGATCTTCGACTTGACCGAAGACGAGCTGGTGGAAGACTTCCAGACGGCCCAGAGCATCCTGGGCACCTCTGAGGCAGTCGCTTACCCCTATGGCGATGTCAGCGATGTAGCCGATGCCGCCTGCGCGCGTGCCGGCATCCTGTGCGCCTTTACCACCAACTACGGCCAGGTGCATGTGGGCGACGACCCCTACCAGCTGAGCCGTATGCGCGTCTTTGGCGACTACGACGTCAGCAGCTTCTACGCCCAGGTGTAAGGAACCGCCGCAGTTTAACCTCCGTTTACGGACGATCGATTCATCCGTAAACGCAGGTTAAGGGCGAAGCCTCTACGCTAAGTGCCGTTTACGGATGGCCAAAGCGTCCGTAAACGAGTGATAACGACGATTTCGCCAGTTTAGTTTCCATTTACGGACGATTGATTCATCCGTAAACGGAAACTAAATGCGTAAATCATCCCTTAGCATGCGTTTACGGACGATTTCGCCGTCCGTAAACGGAAGTTAAAGATGAGGGCCCGTGCATGTGAACAGCATGCACGGGCCCTCATCATGTGCGAGGTATGCGCTCCCCTACTTGATGGAAGCTCCCAACTCGCGGCACTTTTGCAGCTCAGCTTTACCCTCGATGGCACCCTTCTCATAGGTGTTGTTGCACAACACGATGCCCAGGATTTCCTGGTGGCAATAGTTCATAGCAATCTCGAAGCTTTTCACCAGGCCGTCAGCAGTGGTGATGTCTTTGTCCTCAAAGGGCATCAGCAGGGCGGTCTTTTTCATGGCAAACTTGCGGCCGCCGATGGCACAGAACTGGCGATCCATGAAGGCCTTGATCTGGGCAGGATAGGTGTAGTAGTACAGCGGGAAGGCATAGACCACGGTCTCGGCCCACTCAAGCTCAGTGTAGAAATCTTGCATATCGTCTTTTTGCACGCACTCGCCGCCATGGCTAAAGCAATATTCGCAAGCAAGGCAGCCGCCAACCTTTGCGCGGCCAACATCGATGGTGTGAACCTCGTTGCCAGCTTCTTTTGCACCCTCGGCAAAGGCTTCAGCCATCATCCACGAGTTTCCGCCTTTGCGCGGGCTACCAACCGCAATCAGGATATTTGCCATCCCAAAGACTCCTCTCTACAAAGCCCCTTGTAGGGCCGCTTTCTCAACTGCCGCCCATTCTACTACGCAGTGCGCAGGCCAAGCAGCTAAAGCCCCTTGGAATCAAGGATTGTCTCTTCGAGAACGTGCTCGTTTTGAGCATAGATGCTGGCAAACTGCCCGCTACTTACTGGGTTTGCCCCGTCGCCTGTCCCCACCTCGATGGTCAGGCTTGTAATGCCTTTCTTGCTTATGGCCCAGTCTTTGTAGCCTGCTGGGTCAAGTGCCTCATAGTTGGCATCCAACGCGTATCCCGTTAGGCCTTGAATGCGTTCGGCGAAGCTTTTGCAGCTGTCATACAGTGCGCCGCTTTGACCGTAATACCAATAGATAACCTGCCCCATGGTGTGATAGCTGATGGTGCGGTTGAACTGCATCTGTTCGGTGAGATTGATAAGCGCAGCCGATTCAACTTCACAGCCGACTGCCTCACCCTTGTAATGATCAGACGAAGCGTGCCCGGCGCCACTATAAGTGCTCCAGTCGGCATCGAAGTTGCGGTTTAAATCGACGCCATTGGCGTTCGCCTTCCACTGGGTGAGATAGCTGCCTGAAAGCTCCTGGCCATCCAAAGCGGCAATCTCTTGCAGGCGCGTGAGCGTTTGTGAGTTTTGTACGCCCTCAAGCCCCAACTGGCTAATGCTGGTTCCATCAGGGTTGACCATGGGGATGATGTACAACGCAGTGTCTTGCAGCAAGTCTGCATAAGACGTGCCGTTATACACGTCCTGATTTTGCACATGCTCAAGAAAGACGACCATCTGCTTCATAAGCAGCTGGCAAGTGATGTATTCACGAGCATGGATACCGGCGTTGAGCATAACCTTGTTCGATGCGTTCTCATCGCCGATAACAAAACAATAGAGCTCGCGGCCATCGAAGGTTGTGCCCAAAGACGAAACACTCACTGAGCCGCTAAACACCGAGCCGATAAGCTCGGAGTCGTGTTGTAAATCTGCATAGGTGTATTGCTGCGGGTCGGAAGCAATCACAAGGTCGCTTATAGACGCTTGCACAGGCACATCAGCGCTCTGCGACTGCTCTGGGGTTTTCGCCTGAGAGACGTCTTGCTCAACAGACGCATCGTTTTGGCTACCACTCAGAGCTTTTCCCGCAACAATGCCTGCCACAAGCGCGACCGCAATAACGGCCGCGCCGAGGCCTAAAGCCATTTTGTTGTTCATATGCAACGCTTTCTAGAAGGAGAGATACGACGCCAACGCGTAGCCGGTGTAGCCGTCGTATGCAACCTTCATAAAGCCGTTGGATGCACCCGAGATGTATTCAACCTTTGCACCCAGCGGGATGGTGCAGTAGCGGTCAGCGCTAGTGGAGGGCTCTTTGCGCAAAGAGATCCACTCATCGCAATTGACGACATACATGTAGGTGGTGCGAGTTGCTGACGAAGAGCTGTTGTATGAGGTGGGCGAATACGACAAGTATTCGGCCAAGGCGTAGCCTTCATAGCCGCCGTAAGAGACGCGGTAAAAGCCGTTTTCCTCATCGTAGGAAGTGTTGCGCTGCACGGAAGCACCCAGCGGGATGGTGCAGTAGCGATCAGCAGTGGTAGAAGGGCTTTTGCGCAAAGAAATCCACTCGTCGCAGTGCACCACATACATAGTCTCATAGCCGCTGGTCGTTGCTACGGGTTCATCGCCTGAGACCGATGTGGATGCCTCTTCAACAGCAGGCTCTTCATCGGAAAGGTCAGTTGCGAGCATGTAGCCCTCTTGGCCCTGGTGAAAGACGCGGCAGAAGCCGTTTTTCGAAGTCTCCATGAAGCTAACCGGAGCAGCGTACGCAATAGTCTCAAGTTGTTGGGCTGACGCATCGGCATCTGCATAAAAGACCGCGCCGCCTTCATTCACAACGTATTTGGTGACCCACTCGGCAGGAAGCTCTTCTTCATCGGCAGTTTGCTCAGCTTGCCCTGAGTTAGCTTGCTGGTCTGTATTCATGTTTTTCACAATAAAAAATGCGCCGACGCCCAAAATGAGGGCGACAACGACGCAGATGCAGATGATGAGAGGAGCTTTGCTCTTGGTGGCGGCCGGCGCCACACCAGGCTGAGGGGCAGGGCCTACGCTAGATGAGGGGGGGGGTAGTAAGCGGAGCAGTGGGCGCAGCGCTGGATGCGCCCGGGGTGCCACAGTTCGTGCAAAACGTCATGCCCGGCTCAATCGGCGCGCCGCAGTTTGTGCAATGCATGGTTTCTCCTTCAAAGTGAGTTTTGCTTACGCTCTTGAAGTGCGCATGCCGTGATTATAGGCGCTGCGCGACAAAGCCTGCGAGCAAAAAAGGATCGCTATTTCACCGAGTGCACGAAAAGTCATGCATTCGGTGAAGCGGCGACACGTTTAAAACGAAATCGTGGGAGCTATTCGGCGGTATTGAACAGCTCGTAGCCCTTCTCAGAAAGCACCAGCTTGCAAGCACCTTCGATGATGTGGGCGCTAAACGGGGTCTCGCCGTCGAAGGTCTCGCCGTCGAACTGCACCGGCAGCGGCGGGTCGGCCACAACACTAACCTCTTTGCAGCGGTGGACCTCGAGAGCATCGCCGCGGTCAGGGAAATCGCCAATCAAATCGAGAAGAGCAGCACCTGCCGTGGGGATCAGCTCAAAGGCGTTGTTGGTCTTCATGATGACCACGTCGAGCAGACCGTCGCGGGGCGTGTTTTCATGGGTAATGCCAATGTCGAGGATGATTTTGGAGAAGTTCATAATGAGCACACCCATGCCATCGGCCTCAACTGTCTCGCCATCCAGTTCAAGCGTCAAATGTGACAGCGGCGGCACAGGGTTTGAAAACGCAGCGCCCACATAAGCCAGAGCGCCCAGAGCCTTTTTGGAAGGCTTTGCTGCATCCATGATGACGGCATCATAGCCAGCGCCGGCGATGATATTGAAGCCAAAGACCTTGTCGCCTACCACCATCTCAGCCAAGTCGAAGTCGAGAACGCGCATAGAATGGGCCATCTCGGCCAGGGATGCTGGGTCATCAGGCGAAGCAAGGTTGTTGGTGGTCAGCAAGTTGGCGGTGCCTGCCGGGTAGGGCAAAATCGGCACGCCAGAGTTGCGCAGGGCGTAGCACACCATGGCAACGGTGCCATCGCCGCCACAGGGCACAACAAGATCGAAATCGGTTGCATCGTCAAGAAATGTGCGCAGGTCGGTGGTGCCATCGGTGCTTCTCAGCACAATCTCGTCGCCGTCTTGCGCAACGCGGTGCATGAATTGAAATATCGAGCCGCCTGAAGAGCCAGAGGCCAGATTATTGATAATCAGGATTCTCATGCCCTATTTTCCCTTTCTCAAACGTGCCGCCATCGCATCGTGTGCAGTCTGTTCGAGAGTATCCTCCAATTGTGGCAATTCCACCGATTCGCCATATTTATGTTTAAGCGCAAGGGAGATGAGCTCATCGGCCACGGCAGGGTTTTTAGGAAGCAGCGGCCCGTGACTGTAGGTGGCAATGACGTTGCGGTAGCGCAAGCCTTCCGTGCCGTCCTCTCCGTTGTTGCCAAAGCCGTTTTGCACATGGCCCAGCGGCGTCAACGCACTATCGAGGTAAGTTTTGCCCGAGTGATTCTCAAAGCCCACCACCTCAGGAGCGCCACCTAAGGCATCAGCAGTGAAGAGCAGGTTGCCAATCATGCGCACATCGGCGCCTTTGGTGTAGAACGGGATAGCACCAATAAAGTCGCAGCGCTCGCCGGTATGGGTCAGGTAGTAATCGCCCAACAGCTGGTAGCCACCGCAGATAGCAAGCACCGGCACACCGAATTCAATAGCACGGGTGAGCTGGGCAGCCTTGCCGTCTGCGCGCTGCTTGCCCAAGTCGTCCAAAAGCGTGCCTTGGTCGAAGTCTTGGCCGCCGCCGATGAAAAACAGGTCGAACTCGCTTAGGTCGCGCTTATCGCCCACACCGATGCCCGTCACACTGGCGTCAATGCCGCGCCATTGGCAGCGCTTCTCTAAAGTGATGGTGTTGCCGCGGTCTCCATAAAGGTTCAGCACGTCGGGGTACAAGTGGCAAATCTTGAGTTCCATTTTCTAGCCCTCCCAAAAACCGGCCAGGCCAAGGCGGTTGGCCATCTTTTGGCGAAACGCCACCATGGCTGAGTAGTTGGCAACAACGGTGGTGTCGTGCTGGGCGGCAGCAAGCGTGTCGATGAGCTTGTCGTAGTCTTTTTCAACGTGGATATGTTCTGTAGGCAGGCCAGCATATTTCAAACGCAGGGCCATGTCTTCGGCGCGATCCCCGCTGAAATAAGCCTCGTTGAGCTCGGCGGCAATTGACTCCCACGACGCGTCATAAATCCAGCTGACATCGGTGCCGTCGCACTCTTGGTCGTTGAGGATACACACCAGACCCTGGCCTTCATCGGGCTCGTTGAGCAGCAGATTGATGATCTGGTTGCACCCCGCCGGGTTTTTCATGAGCATCATGCGCACCTTGGTGCCATCAAAATCGAACACCTCGCTGCGGCCAAACCCATGCTTGAACTTGCCGATGGCTGCAAAGGCATCTGCCGTCTCAAAGCCGAAAGCTGTTAGAGCGGCCACCGCAGCAGCACAGTTGTAGATGTCGTAGTCGGCCGGCACGTCCGCATGAACCTGTTGGGAGCACTCCCCCACCCTAATCTGCAGCTCGCAGCTGTTGGCTTTGCGCTCCACAACCTCCTGCACCTCGACAAAGCATTCTGGGCGCTTCCACCCGCAGCTCGGGCAATAAAAGCCGCCCAAGTGTGCATAGGTGGAATAGGTGTATTCATATGCCGTGCCACACTTGATGCAGTGGGTTGCATCAGAGATATCGGGCACGCGCCGGGGGTAGATTTCGCAGGCCACACCGTAGAAGCTGACCGGGTTATCAATCTCATCAGCCAGACTTGCCGTAATCGAGCAGTCGGCGTTTAAGAGCACCTGGGCGTTGGGGGCGTTTTTCAGGCCACGCAAGATGTTGTCGCGGGTGTGCATAACCTCGCCATAGCGGTCAAGCTGGTCGCGAAAGACGTTGTTCACCAACACCACATCGGGGTTGAGCGCCTTGCACACACGGGCCATGGCGCCCTCGTCACATTCAATAACCGCATAGGCACACTTCGGTTTGCCACCGATGGTGCAGTGGGTGGAAAACTCCGTGACGACGCCTTGGATGAGGTTGGCACCACTGCGGTTATAAAACGCCTCTTGACCAGCGTTTTCCAAAGCTTGAGCAACAATGTGGGTGGTGGTTGTCTTGCCATTAGTGCCAGTGATAACAACCGTTTTGACCCCATCGCTTAAGGTGTCAAGGTAGTTTGGGTCGACTTTAAGTGCCAACTTGCCTGGAAGGCTCGTTGCGCCGCGGCCCATCAGGCGCAGCAGGTTATACGTCGCCTTGCAGGTGACGCCGGCAAGAATTGTGCGCAGCCCCATGGTGAGCTTCCTTTACTGGCCGTTGCGCCCTAAAAGCGCGGCAATGCGCTGGGTATAGACCGGGTCTTTGATGCCGGCAGCAGCCACATCGACGGTGGGAGCCTGCTCCCACAGCTGCTCCAGGCGATAGAAATCGCGGGGCTCAGGCATGAAGATGTGCACGACGATGCCGCCGTAGTCCAGCAAAATCCACTCGCAGCTCTCCAGACCTTCGCGGCTCAGCGGCTTGATGCCGCACTCCTCGCGCAGCTTCTCCTCAATCTCGTCTGCAATGGCATCGGCACGGCGGTTGTTGGCCGCAGTGCAAATCACAAAGTAATCGGTGACCTTCAGCAGCTCGCTTACATCCTGGATGACAATGTCAGTCGCCTTCTTCTCGTCGGCGGCACGCGCAGCAACCAGGGCTGCCTGCTTGGTATCGATTTCGGCCATTGAGGCCCTCACTTTCTCTCAATAATGCAAAACGCTGATAGTTTACAACACTACATCGGGGTTGCCCTGCCCCCGCTTGCCTTGGACGGGGTGATGTATGGCAACCAGCCCATTCCAAATCTCAAAAGCAATGGGGTGAATGTAGCGGCGGCGGGTGATCAAGGAGTACATGGTCTCTTGATAGGCCTTGAAATACAGCTCATCAAGAGAGATTTTGCCCACGGCTTTGCGCATCTCTTGAACATATGGGCGCTTGTCAGCCTTGCGTTTGGGCTCAATCATGTCGGCAATGAAGACCACCTTGTCCAGATCGGTCATCTCAACGGCACCTAAGGTGTGGTTCCAGATGGCGCTGATGATCTGCGGTTCGAGCTCGGGGAACTCGCGCTCGACGGCCTTAGCGCCGGTAAAGGAGTGCACCACCGGCCACATCAGTTCAACTTGCTCGGGCGGCTCGATGCCAAGCTCCACCAAACGAGCAGGAAACTCCTCGTCGGTGAGGAGTTTATCCCAATCGTGCAAAAGGCCGGCAACCCGGGCATCAAACTCATTGACGCCATAGGCACGGGCCATCTTTGCTGCATACTCGCTAACCGAATGCACGTGCTCGAGGCGCTTGCCTGAAAGGCGTGCGTCCACAGCATCGGTGTATTTCTTGAGCAATTCTTCGTTTTCTTGCACGTTAGTTCTCCTGTTCGGTGTAGAGATGCCGTTTGGCAATATAGCGCGCAATGCTTTGGGGCACCAAGCCATCCAAAGGCTCACCGGCCGCTGCGGCCTGGCGCACCTGGGTTGAAGAGATGTCCGGCGTCTCGGCGCTGATATATTCCACGCGAAAGTTCAGGTCACTTTGAGCATGGGCTTGGCGTGCCTTGGCAAAGTCAAACCCGGGGCGGGCAATTGCAACCACCGTGGCAAGGCGTGCAATCACCTCGGCGCGTTTCCACCTCATGATGTGTTCAATGCAGTCTGCGCCCACCACCAACACCAGCTCGGCACCGGGGTCGTTTTCATGCAGCAACTCAAGGGTGTCGGCAGTATAGGTAACACCGGGGCGATCAACTTCCAAACAACTGACCTCGAAGCGCTCGTCTGTCTCGCATAGCAGCTGTGTCATAGCAACACGGTCAGCAGCAGCGGAAACATGCTGGCCCTGTTTGAAGTTGGGCTGACCGGTGGGCATAAAGACCATGCGGTCAATGCCGAGCGCATCCAAAGCAGCACGGGCTACAGCACTGTGGCCGTTGTGGGGCGGGTCGAAGGTTCCGCCTAAAATCGCAACCTTACTCACGAATCTGGCCATCCCCCATCAAGATGAACTTGGTTGAGGTCAGCTCCCGCAAGCCCATGGGGCCACGAGCGTGCAGCTTTTGGGTGGAGATGCCAATCTCGGCGCCAAGGCCAAACTCGCCGCCATCGGTAAAGCGCGTCGAGGCATTCGAATAGACTGCCGCTGCATCAACCTCGTTCAAGAAGCGCTGACAAGCGCTGACATCCTGGGCAACAATGCACTCAGAATGGCCGGTGCCATAGGTGTTGATGTGATCGATAGCCTCATCAAGGCCCTCAACGCACTTGATGCTGATCTCTAGGTCGAGATATTCACGGCCCCAGTCGTCATCGCTGGCAGGTTCAAAAGCGATGTTGAGGTCGCGGGCAAACTTCGCACTGCGCTCATCCAGATGAAACACCACGTCTTTGCGGGCAAGGGCCACCAAAATTGGTGGGATGAACTCCGAAGCCTTTGAAGCATCCACCAACAAACTTTCGGCGGCATTGCACACACCCGGGCGCTGGGTCTTGGCGTTGAGTATAATGTTGATACCCTTATTGATGTCAGCGGATTCGTGCAAATATATGTGGCAATTGCCCACACCAGTCTCAATAACGGGCACTTTTGAATTCATTACACAGGATTGGATAAGCCCAGCACCACCGCGGGGGATGAGCACATCCACCAGGCCGACCGCCTCCATCAGCTCAGTTGTAGCGCTGCGGTCGGTGCTCTCGATGATTTGTATAGCACCTTCAGGAATGCCCGCCCCATAGGCAGCCTGCGCCAACACAGACGCAATGGCCACACAGGAGTTGATGGCCATGGAGCCGCCGCGCAGCACGCAGGCGTTGCCCGTCTTGATGCACAAGCCGGCAGTGTCGGCAGTGACGTTGGGGCGCGCCTCATAGATCATGGCAACCACACCCAGTGGTACCCTCACTCGGCGCAAATCCACACCGTTGTAAAGTTTGCGGCCTTCAACCACCTCGCCGAGCGGGTCATCAAGCTTTGCCAGTTTGCGCAGCGCCTCTGCAATATCGCAGATGCGCTCCTCAGTCAAAAGCAAGCGGTCTAGCAAAGACTCCTTGGTGCCGTTTTCACGGGCGGCAGCCATGTCTTTTTCATTGGCGCTCAATATGGCGGCAGCGTCGGCCTCCAAAGCATCTGCCATGGCAAGCAGCGCACCGTTTCGCACATCGCCAGAAACACTGGCAAGTTTGCGCGAGGCTGCCTTTGCAGCTGTAGCTTTCTCCAAAACTTCAGACATTGCTCTCCTTCGGTAGCGTTTATGTGCAGGATTGATTATATCTACAGGCCATGCTCACTGCTCGTGCTAGCTCTGCAGCATCTCGTCAATGCGCCGCAAGCGGTGTGCAACTGCGTTTTTAGACAGCGGTGGCTCGGCATATTCACCCAACTCTTTGATGGAAGCATCCGGGTGCTGCAGCCGCAGCACGGCCACCTGGCGCAAGCTCTGCGGGATGCCTTCGATGCCCACTTTCTCCACCAATGCGTGGATGTGGGCAATCTGGGTTTCTGCAGCCTTAGAGGTGCGCCTGCTGTTGGCAATCTCGGCGTTGACACGGCGGTTGGTGTCATTTCTGACCGATTTGAGCACGCGCTGTTCCTCGATGCGCAGTGCCGCGTTGTAGCCTTTGGTCAAGGCAAGGAAGTTCACAATGCTTTCGGTGCCTTTGATATAGACATTGAAGGTGTTGTGGCGGCGGGCACAGCGGGCTTTGATGGAATGCATACCCATCAGTTTGACGATGCTTTCAGCCATGGCCTGCGATGCCATGGCCATCTCGAAGTGGGAGTCCCCCCGCGGGTCAGCAATATAGCCACCCGCCAAGAAGGCACCGCGCAGATAAGCGCCGGCGCAGCAATCCTTGGCAACAAGGCCAGTTTTGATGCCAGCCACAAAGCCGCTGTCACCCAAGATGCCTAAGTCGCGCAAGGCAACCTCAAGCTTGGGTTGGGGTGGAACGGTGATCAAAAAGTTGTGAGCCTTATGCAGCACGCTTCGGCGCACCGTTAGTTCAGTTTTAAGATCATAGAGGCTGCTGTGCAGCAAGGTGATGATGGTGCGTGCCACCGCCACCGTCTCGGTGACGATCTCAAGGCGCGGTTTGCCGCTGCTGATGGTCAACGTGCCTTCAACACGTATCAGCGCAGCAAGCTCGGCTTTCACGCAGGAGGGGCAATCGAGCTCGACACGGGCGAGCTCGTCTTTTACCTCTGCTGTGAATGACACGCGTCCAGCACCTCCTTGAAGGCGCAGGCCAAAGCCTTGGGGTCGTGCCACGTGGGGCGCTGCTGATCAACGAGGTTTTTGACGATTGGGCGCACGCCGCGCTCAGCAATGCGGGCAATCATGCTCTCGGTGACTGCCACATGGCGCACTTGGCCTTCGCGGCGGCCGCGCGTTAAGAAGCGGGCATCGGCGTAGTCATGCACAACGGGGAAGATGCCAGTGGCCATAGGGCTGTCTTGCGGGTCGCGGTGGATAAGCGCGATATCAAGCAGGCCTTCCATGCCGTGGCGCAGCAGCGCGTCCACATAGTCGTAGCAGTTCATGCCCCAGGTCTCGCCCTGCATGTCTGCCAGCGAGCACACAAACAAAGTTGTTGCCGGGTTATCTGCACGGGAGCGAGCCTTTTCGATGGATTCAATCACGCCCGGCACCAGCAGGTTCGGCAAAATTGAGGTAAACAGCGAGCCCGGACCCAAAACGATGAAATCTGCCTCGCGAATCTTGTTCACCGCCGAGGGGTGCGGCTGCGGGTCGGACGGAATAAGCGAGACGTCATACATGCAGCAGTCGCTATCGCCAATGATAGCCTGCCCCACCAGCCGCCGGCCGTCCAAAGTGGTGCCCGCCAGCTTCACATCGTGCAGCGTGGAGGGGTACACATGGCCGCGGGCGTCAAGCATGTGCTCGCAAATTGAGATAGCGTCAATGAAAGAGCCTGTCTCTTCGGCAAAAGCGGTGATGATGAGGTTGCCCAGCGAGTGGTCGTCCAGATAGTCAAAGCGGTGCCTGAATGCTCGGGCAAAGGTGCCGTTGGGGTTGGCACTCATGGCCAAAATGCACTTGCGGATGTCTCCCGGGGGGATAACGCCGCCACGCTCGCGCAGAATGCCGGTGGAACCGCCGTCGTCGGCCATAGAAACGATGGATGAGACCTTGCAGTTCATATCAAGCAGCGTGCGGATAGAAACCGGAGCGCCGCTGCCGCCACCGATAACGACGGCCTTAACTGTTCTGTTGCCCATTAGTTGTTCACCTCAGCTAGTGCTAGGTCACGGTGGGATGTGTGCACCTGATAGCCCTGCTGAGCAAGGTAGTGCCCCGTAGCCTCAGCCAAAGTCACACTGCGGTGCTGGCCACCGGTGCAGCCCACAGCAATGGCCAGATGCTGTTTTCCCTCCTCAATGTAGCCCGGCATGATGGTGTCAAGCAACGCCTGCCAACGCACCAAAAAAGCCTTGGTCTCGGTGCGGCCCATGACAAAGTCGCGCACGGGGGCATCCTTGCCGGTTAGGTTGCGCAGCTCCGGGACATAAAACGGGTTGGGAAGAAAACGCACGTCGATAACGATATCGGCATCATCAGGTGCGCCATGCTTAAAGCCGAAGGAATACACCGTGACCGCCATGCCGTCCTGTTCTTTGTCCTCAGAAAACATAGCGCGGATCTTCTTGCGCATCTCTTGCGGGCGCACCTTGCTGGTGTCGAGCACATAATCAGCCATCTGACGCGCCTCGGCAAGGAGTTTGCGTTCTTTGCGGATGCCGCTGATGATGGTCATCCCGGCGTCGCACATGGGGTGGCGACGGCGGGAAGCCTTATAGCGGCTCAAAAGGATGTCATCCTCACAATCCAAAAAGAGCATGGAATGCGAGATGCCCATCTCATCAAGTTTGTTGAGTTCTTGGGAGAGGTTGCCAAAAAACTCCTTGGCGCGCAGGTCGCACACAACCGCGAGCTTGCGAGCAGAACCGGAATTCATGCCTGCCAAGCTCACCAGATTGTTGAGAAGAGAAGGCGGCAAGTTATCGATGCAGAAGTAGCCGATGTCTTCAAAGGTGTGCATGGCCTCGGTGCGGCCTGCACCCGACATGCCGGTAATCACAATCAGATCAGGGCCGATTGGGTCAGCAACGGCGGCGGTTTCTTCCAGCGTCTCTTGAGGCGTCATGGCGTTCATCCTTTCCCTTATTTCGTACCGCTTGAGTATAGCAAGCCTCAGCGACGGAAATGGGCAGACATCTGCACGCAAGCGCTACCAATCTAAAAGCCAGCCCCCGCGCTCAAGCTGCGTGCGAAGGCGTGCAACATCGCGGCGCAAGAAATCGTGATCGCTTGAAAGATCGCGCCCCCGAGGGTTGGTGCCGGCATCAGCCCACACCACATTGGCGCCTCCGGTGCCAAAGGGAACACTCTCGCCCACCATCAGCCGAAACACACTGGCATATAGCTCAAGTTTTGCAGAGGTGAAGGGGACTTCATGCTCCATTGCAGAGCCTTTTACGCACCTGAGCGCACCCACGCCACTGCATATTGGCTCAAACGATGCCGCCTGGCGCATATGGGCTATAACATCGCTGTTATCAACCCCCTCATACAGTGGCTCAACCGCTGTCATGAGGTTCAAACCTGCAGCGCGGATGTTTTCAAAAGTCTGCACGCGGCGCTCAGGCTTGATGCGTGTTATGCGCCCCTCACCCACACGGTTGGCGTGGTAGGCAACACTCGCCCCCGCTGCTTTGAGCAGCTGCGCCTGCTGCAGCGAGATATCGCCGCAGTTGGCCATAACCACTTGCCGCTCGCTGACCGCCTGCTTGACCGCACGCACCGTCTCAACAAAGCGCTCAAACGGGAGCATATCGGTGGCCATCAAGCTGATGAGGTGCACGCCTGCCTCGTCAAACGTACGTGCATAGGCCACCACCTCGTCAAGGGGCACAACCAGGCTTTCAGGTTCTGCCGTCAACACTTCATGGGAAGCGTTGATGCGTGCCAAACCGCAAAATTGGCAGTCCATGGGGCAGGCAAGTGCATCCAGACCAATCTGCGCATAGACCTGCCCGCGGCCCTTGCTGGCTCGGCGAGCAAGAGTCTTTGCACCCCAGCAGACGTGTGCGGCCTCGGCACTGAGGGGGTCTAAATCAAGCAAAGGCAGCAGCTCTTCATCGCTTAAGCATTCCTGCGCCAAAGCCTTTTCTACAACATGTTCCACATAGGCGTCCACGGGTTAGTTACCTGCCTTCCATGCACAGATGATGGCACTGCCTGTGGCGCCATCTGCCTCGGGGTATGCCCGGATTTGCTCAAACAGGGCGCTGCGCCCCTTTTTGGCACAACGCGGCTCAAGCACTTCAAAGGTATAAAGCGTTTTTGTGGTGACAGAGCTGCGTTCAAAACCCGTCTGTTGCAGCAGCTCAGCATAGGAATCTGGGCTAAGCATCCCGTTAAGACAACCCGTGATGCGACGCATCTGCTGCTCAATGCAGCCAGGGATTGCCCCAAACGCAACAATATCGCTTATGACAAGCCGCCCGCCGGGTTTGAGCACGCGGCATGCCTCGGCAAGCACCGCCGCCTTGTCTTGGCTGAAGTTGATGACGCAATTGCTGATGACAGCATCGGCGCTTTCATCCGGCAGCGGGATATCTTCTATCTGCCCCTGCAAAAATTCTATGTTGGCAACATGGGCCTCGGCAGCGTTACTGCGAGCAAGCTCGATCATCTCGGGCGTCATGTCGATGCCATAAACGTAACCTTTGCTGCCCACATAGGCAGATGCGATGAGAGCATCGATGCCGCCGCCGCTTCCCAAGTCGACCACAGTCTCCCCTGCCTTTAGC
>R11__coassemble_988_pt1 | contig 16899 bp, 16 predicted proteins | sample R11__metabat2_low_PE_020 | metagenome-assembled genome bin R11 | reverse complement strand
TGCTGATGTGAAGGGGGTTTTGTGGACCAGAACATACTTGAGACGATGGAGGGCTTTGACGCCCTGATGGCCAACTATAGCTGTGCCATCATGGAGGTTGAGACCAAGTTCAACGTTTTGAATGCCCAGTTCAACGCCACAAAAAGCTATAACCCCATCGACACCATCAAGGCGCGCTTGAAATCCCCCGATAGCATTGCTGAAAAGCTGCTGCGCCGCGGTCTTGAGCTCAGTGTGGCCTCCATTGAGGAAAACCTCAACGATGTGGCAGGCGTGCGCATTTTGTGCCCCTTTGAAGAAGACATCTATTCGCTGGCAGACAGCCTGCTTTCCCAAGACGACATCCTTTTAGTTGAGCGCAAGGACTACATCGAGCGCCCCAAAGGTAATGGCTACCGCAGCTTGCACCTGATTGTTAAAACGCCGGTGTTTACCCCTGATGGCAAGCATATGGTGCGTGTTGAGATCCAGATGCGCACCATCGCCATGGAGCTTTGGGCGGAGTTGGAACACCGCCTGCGCTATAAGCAAGATCTCAACCAAGAGCTGGCAGATAGCCTCGTAAACGAGCTGCGCGACTGTGCAGACGACTGCGCCCTGCTCGATGAGCGCATGGGCAACGTCCGCCGCAAAATCGATGCCTGCCAGACTTTCGCTGCGGCAGACCTGAAGCACTAACCCAGGTTCTTTTTGATCCAGGCCATGATGTCGCTGCTTTCATACAGCGGCACATTGTCAATGAACAAGCAGGGCACCTGACGTTTGCCGCCCACCTCGATGAGGCGCTGCAGGGCAGATGCATCGCTTGTGATGTCGAGCTGCTCGATTTTATCGCCCACGCCCAGCTGCTCGATGAGCATCTGCACACGCATGCAGTAGGGGCAGGAGTCGCGCTTGAACAATTCAAGTTTCATAACGGTGCCTTTCATCTTGGTGGCCTCAGCGGCTATCATAGGTCAAAACATCGGCATCCTTTGGCGAGAGAAGGCCCTATGCACGCGTTTTTAACAAGTAGCCCTTGTCTTTTTGACGATAGCGGCCGCCCGTTGGCGTGCCTTAATGAGGCCAATGGTTTTGTCCAGGCCCTAGCTGCGGTTTTGCCTGACCACGCCCAGGTGCTCCTGATTGCCTCAGACCCCGATTGCCCGCCTATGACGCTGGGCATGGCAACCGATTTGCACACCGCCTTTGCTGCCGCTGGGCTTAAATGCGCACCCTTTGAGACGCTTGATGGCCGCAATGGCGCTGAGGCAGCTGAGCTTGTGAAGCAGGCCGACTGCATCATTTTGGCCGGCGGGCATGTGCCCACCCAAAACGCCTTCTTTGCCCGCATCGGTTTGCGGGAAGCTTTGAAAAGCTTTGACGGCGTGCTCATCGGCATAAGCGCCGGCACCATGAATGCCGCCGAGACGGTCTATGCCATGCCGGAGGAGCCTGGCGAGGCATGCGATGCAAACTACGAGCGCTGGCTTGAGGGCTTAGGGCTCACCAAAACAATTGTGGTGCCCCATTGGCAGCGCATTTGCAACGGCAGCCTAGACGGCTTGCGCAACTTTGAGGATATTGCGGCTGTCGATAGCGCCGAGCACGCACTGACGCTTCTTGCAGACGGTAGCTACCTTGAGATTGATGAGGCGGGCATCGAGCGCATCCGTGGCGAGGCTTGGGTGCTGGCAGATGGCGTGCTCAGCCCGCTGCAACGCCACATGTGCGAGGTCAGCGCCGAGGCACAAGCCCGCAAACACCGCGAGTTGCGTGACGAACTTTAGCGCACCACGCCTGCGCTTTGCGCTACACTAAGGCGCACATACGCCAAGAACATTATCGAGGAGGCCCTCATGAACATCATCACGCTGCCCGACCCGCTGCTGCGCCAAGTGTGCGAGCCAGTTGAAATGGGCGATAAATCCATCAAAAAGCTGGCCAAACAGATGGCAAAGCTTATGTACAAAACCGACGGCGTGGGCATCGCCGCACCCCAAGTGGGCATTTTGAAGCGCTTTGTGGTTGTGGACTGCACCTGGGTTGAGGAAGACGAAAACGGCAAGTCTCTTGGGAAAAAGCCGCTCATCATGATCAATCCGGAAATCGTGGAGCACTCCGAGGAGCGTGTGACCAACTCTGAGGGTTGCCTTTCGGTGCCTGGGGTCTCAGGCGACGTTGAGCGCTGGAGCTGGGTGAAGGTTGAGTGCTACAACGAAAACTACGAGAAGGTTTCCTACGAAGGCGACGGGCTGTTCGGCCGCTGCATGCAGCATGAACTCGACCACTTGGATGGCAAGACCTTCGTGGACCGCATGAACCCGATGGAGCGCATCCAGATTATGCAGGAGTACGCCGCCGCTCAGCAGGCAGGCGCTCGCCCCGGCGAGACCTCCAAGTAACCACCGCTCGCAAACAATCATCCACAGAAGGGAGCGCGTATGCGTATTCTCTACATGGGAACGCCTCAGTATGCCGTGCCAGCTCTCAAGGCGCTGGCGGCGTCGTCTGCCCACGAGGTCATCGGCGTGTTCACCGGCGAGGATGCCGCCTCGGGCCGTGGCAAGACGCTGCGCCCCACCGAGGTCAAGCAGGCAGCTCTGCAGCTGGATTTGCCGGTCTACACACCGCGCTCTTTGCGCAGCGCCGAGACCGTCTCGTTGGTAAAGACCCTCAACCCCGATGTTATCGTTGTTGCCGCCTATGGCAAGATCTTGCCCAAAGAGGTGCTGGATATTCCGCGGTTTGGGTGTTTGAACATTCACGGCTCCGAGCTGCCCCGCTGGCGCGGCGCTGCCCCTGTTCAGCGCGCTATCTTTAGCGGGGACGGGCAGGTGGGCGTCTGCATCATGAAGATGGAGGAGGGCCTCGACACCGGCGACTATCACGCGGCGGGCCATGTTGACGTGGCCGATAAGACGACCGAGCAGCTGGAAGGTGAGCTGGCCCAGCTGGGTGCCGATGAGCTCATGAATGCGCTGCCGCACGTTGAGGCCGGCACCTATGAGTGGGTGCAGCAAGACGAGCAGGCTGTGACCTATGCCGAAAAGATTCTCAAGCACGAGATGCTGCTTAAGCCTCAGTTAGCCCGCAGTGTCTTTTTGCGCCGGGTGCAGGCATCCACGCATCGGGCGCCGGCCCGCTGCTGCATCTGCGGCATCGAAGCCCAGGTTATCCAGGCGCGCCCCAGCGATGAGGGCCTAGCAGCTGGCAGCGTGCTCATCCAGAAAAAGCATATGCTTTTGGGCCTTGCAGATGGGGCGGTGGAGCTTTTGCGCGTGAAGCCCCAAGGCAAAAAAGAGATGGATGCCATGCAGTGGGCAAACGGCCTGCGCAACAAAGAGGCCATCTGGCAGGCATTGGAAGGTGACGAGTAACACCATGGCAAATCCACGCAAACAAAGCACGAAGAACAACTACCGCCGCCGCAACCACGGCCGCAAGCCCCAAACAAAAAGCCCCCTGACGCCCGCACGCCGCATGGCGGTGGAGGTCACCCGCGAGGTGCGCCAACGCAGCGCCTACACCCGCGAGCTTATCGACTCCCGCCGCGAGGAAAGCACCCTTGAGCGGGAGGAGTTCGCCTATGCCCAGGTGCTGTGCTTTGGCGTGGCCATGTGCAAGGGGACCCTTGACTGGTTTATCGACCGCAATCTCAACAGCCCCTCAGACATCCGCGACAATGTGCGCGACTGCCTGCGCATCAGCGCCTACGAGCTTTTGTATTTGGGAAAGCCCGACCATGTGGTGGCCGACCAAGGCGTCGAGATGGTGCGCTACGTTGCAAGTGCCGCCGCCGGTTTGGGAAATGCCGTGTTGCGCAAGATGGTGGTGGATGCCAAAGACTTCCCCTGGCCGGCTGTTGGCACCGGGCTGGACTCTTTTGCCCGGCTGTATGGCGTGCCCACCTGGCTTGCAAGCGAGTTCATCATCCAACACAAACGAAAGGTGGCTGCTTCAGTTTTGGCGGCATGCCTGGCTCCGGCGCCTACCTATGTGGTTGACAACCCCTACTTGCAGGGCTCGACCTTTGCGGCAGATTTGGCCTCGCAGCAGGTGGCAGCTATGGTGCCCGTTGATGGCAGTGTGCTCGAGATTGGGGCAGGCCGCGGCACCAAGACCATGCTGTTGCAGCGCCGCGCAAAGCTTGAGTGTGGCTGGAGTGCAAACATCCACACCGTTGACGTGCATGAATACAAAGAAAAGCTGCTCGCCGAGCGCCTGACCGCTGCCCATGTGCCCGATGTGACCACCCACAGCGGGGATGCCTGCGAGCTTTCGGCCATTAAAAACCTGCCGCGCTCCTTTGATGCGGTGTTTATCGATGCGCCTTGCTCGGGCACCGGCACCCTTCGCCGCCACCCCGAGATTCGCTGGAGCCTTGCGCCTGAGGGCGTAGCCGAGCTGGCAAGTTTACAGCTGCGCATGCTCAAAGAGGCAGCTGGCTATGTGCGCCCTGGCGGTGCACTGGTCTATGCCACCTGCTCGATTTTGCGTCAAGAAAACCAAGAGGTTGTCCAGGCGTTTTTGGCCTCTGAGGAAGGGGAGTTGTTCAGCATCGAGCCGGCGCAGGCTCACTTCCCCGAGTTTGAGAATGCCATCACCGAAGAGGGCTACTTTGCCTCGTTGCCGCAGCAAGATGGCCCCGACGGCCATTTTGCGGTGTGCCTGCGCAGGAAGTAGCTATGAGCATCTGCATTATCGACATCGGCAGCAACAGCAGCCGTGCAAGCGTCTATGAGCAGGCGGGGCAATGCGTGCCTCCCATCTTTGAGGGGCGCGTGCGCACCGGCTTGGGTGCCTTCATCACTGCCAACAACACCTTGAGTGCCGAAGGCATCGCCTTGGCAGCCGAATCCGTGCAGCAGCTGCTTGCTGAAAAGGAAGTGGCTGCAGCAGGCGAGGTGCATATCCTTGCCATGGCGGCGCTGCGAAACATCGCCAACTCTGCCGAAGCCCTTAGCGCAATCTCTGAGCAACTGCACCACCCTGTCACGGTGCTTTCCGGTAAGCAGGAGGCCCGCCTTGGCTTTGAAAGCCTGCTTGCCCACACGCATGCCACCAGCGGCGTTTGCGTGGATGTGGGTGGTGGGTCAACGGAGGTGACCTGCTTTTCGGCTGCAGAAATGACCGCTTCAACAAGCGTGGCGTTGGGCACCCTTAAGCTCCAGAAAGCCTATGGCGCAGCCCGCCCGGTCACACCTGAGATGGCCAAGCAAGCAGCCGCCGCCATCGACACTGCCCTGCGCGCTCACGCGTTGCCGCTTGAGCAACAACAGGGTTGCTGTTTGTTTGGTTTGGGCGGCACCTCATATGCCGCAGCGGCCTTGCTGTGCCACAAACAGCAGCGCGAGGTTGTTCCTCATATTCGCTTTGCGTTTTCTGCCCTGGAAGAGCTTGCCTTAGCCCTTGAGCAAAACGACGACGCGGCCTGGGCAGCTGTTGATGAGCTGGCTGCCCCGCGTGCCAACTCGATCTATTACGGCCTGACCCTCTTTGTGGAAATTGGCCGCGCCTGCAAGGCAACCGAGTTTTGCTGGGGGAGTGCCTCGGCGCGCGACGGCTATCTTTTGAGCCTTTAGACGCTCGCCTTTAACCATTTACCTGCACCAGTGGTGGGATGCCATCCCACCACTAAAAAATTTCCCAAAAAAATTTTTTGCCAGAGCCCCACCCAACAGGTTGGGCTCTGAGCTTGTTTGAGCCCCCAACATCTTGTGTTCTGTTGTCATCAATCGCGTCGTCCAGTGGAATATATGGGGGATAAAAAGGGATATTTGTGTGGCAAAGTGGGGCAAATAGGGATAGAATGTGCCCAGCGACTCTCCACAAACGAACTCTAAACACAGCCCGGAGAGTCGCCAGATTCATTTGTGCGAAACATACGAAAGGGGGTAGAGACATGGGTTTTCATGGTGAGTTTCAACACACCGTTGATAGCAAAGGCCGTGTTTCTTTACCTTCAAAGTTTCGCAAGGGCATGCCCGATGAGGTTGTCGTTGTTCCTGCAATGGGCGGCGCTTTGAGCGTTTTTGCCGAGGAGGACTACGAGAACTGGGTGAACTCGCTGTTCATCAACAAGGAAGGCGAGAACACCTACTTCGCCATGGACCCGCGCTCCGCAAAGCTGCGCAAACAGCTCAATGCCAACGCGGAAAACGTGGCCGTGGACTCTGCGGGCCGCATCACGCTGAGTGCAAAGAAGCGTGCGGTGGCCAACATCGACAAAGACGTCTACATCATCGGTGACAAAGACCACATTGAAATCTGGCCGGCTGCTGCTTACGAGGAGCAAATGGCGGACTTCTCTTTCGACTCTTTCATGGGTCTGTAAGGGAAGGGCACGTTGACACAAGAATACCGGCACATTCCCGTAATGCTCGAGGAATGCATGAGGGCGCTGAAGCTTGAAGATGGCTCGGTTTACCTCGATTGCACCTTGGGCGGCGCGGGGCATTCCCTCGAAGCTGCCAAGCGCATCGGCCCTGACGGCGTGTTGATTGGCATCGATCAAGATGACATGGCGCTTGCCGCCGCGCAGCAGCGCTTACAGCAGGTGGATTTGGTGACTCGGCCCATCCTGCTCAAAGGCAACTTCGGCGATTTGGACAACCTGCTTGTCCAGGCGCTCTTTCCGGGGGTAGACGCCGTGCTCTTCGACTTAGGCGTCAGCTCGCCTCAGTTCGATTTTCCGGAGCGCGGGTTTTCCTACCGCAACGATGCGCCCCTTGATATGCGTATGGACCCGGGTAAACACACCCTAACCGCAGCAGAGATCATCAACACCTACAACGAAGCCGATCTCGCCCGGGTTTTTTACGAATACGGTGAGGAGAAGTGGGCTGCACGCATCGCAAAGTTCATTGTTGAAAAGCGCGCCACGCAGCCCATCGAGACCACCTTCCAGCTGGTCGACATCATCAAAAGCGCCATTCCGGCGCAGGCTCGCAAAGAAGGCGGCCACCCCGCAAAGCGCACGTTTCAGGCGCTGCGCGTCGAGGTCAACCACGAGATGGATGTCTTGAAGAAGGGCCTTGAGGCGGCAATCAGGTGGCTTAACCCTGGCGGGCGCATCGCCGTCATGTCGTATCAATCGCTGGAAGACCGCATCGTCAAAGAAGCGTTCAGGAATGCCGCAAACCCCTGCACCTGCCCACCGGATCTGCCGGTGTGCGTGTGCAATAAAAAGCCGGTGCTCAAAGTGTTGACTCGCAAGCCCATCAGGGCAAGCGAAGAGGAAATTAAGACAAACCGCAGGGCCCATAGCGCGCTGCTAAGAGTTGCAGAAAAGCTCGATTAGCTGCACTCACAAGGTAAAGGAAGGGAGGCAACAACGCACATGGCATCACGTGCCCAGAGATATAGCTACAGCTCTTACGGCAACGCCGCCGTTCGTGCTTCTGTTGCACGCCCTGAGCGCCAACAGCGCCCCGGTATTCGCGTTGTCCCCGGCAGAGGCAGGAAAACCCAGCAAGTTGAGGCCTTGAGCCCCTTTGCTGTGAACTTGTTTAAAGTTGTTGTTGCTATCGCCATTATTTTGGCCGCCCTGCTGGCCGCCCGCGTGGCCGTGCTGGTGAGCACCGTTCAGTCTATGCAGGCCATCGAGGCTGTTCAAAGCGATATCGAGATTGCAACGGCACAAGGCAACGAGCTTGAGATTCAGCATTCCGTTTTGGCAAGTCCTGAGCGCATCGCCACCGAGGCGGCTGCCTTGGGCATGTACGAGCCTGAAAACGTCACCCACATCACCGTGACGCTTCCGGCACACGAGGTCTATAACGCCGACGGAACTTTGACGTTTTTCGGTACAATCGAAACCGTGGAAAACGCAGCTGCCGCTACTTTTTAAAGGTCAGCCTGAATGGCACGAGAAAGTAAATCAAATAAAAAAGGCTCTTCAAATGCCTTGCGCTGGATTTTTCAGGGGCGCGATGGCATTGTGCTTGCACTTTTTCTTGTAGTCATCATTTTGATTTTTGGCATGCTGTGCAAAGTCATCTTTATCGATGGCGCCTCCTACAGCGAGATGGCAGACGATCTGCACACCAAAACCAGCGTTGACTATGCCCGCCGCGGCACCATCTATGATAGAAACGGCGAGGTCATCGCCTCAAGTGTTGAATCGGTCACCATCGACGTCAACCCTAACGATATCGACTATTCCGTCTCGGTCAGCGATGAAGAGAAATCCAGCCGCGAGGCGGCCACAACGGCCGTTGCCAGCCTGTTCGAGCAATACCTTGGGCCTTCAAGTGGCAAGACCTTTGATGACTACTATGCCTTGGTCACCACCCAAGGCACCTCTTATGTGATCATCCAGCGCAAATGCGACACCACCACAGCAGACGCTCTCAAGCAGGCACTTAACGATGCCGACTTGGTGGGCGTCTACTATGAGGAAGACAGCACCCGCATCTACCCCAACGGCACCATCGGAAGCCAGGTTATCGGTGCGGTTGACATTGATGGCAATGGCATTGCCGGCCTTGAGCTTGAATATGACGATATGCTGGCAGGCGAGGACGGCGAGATCTCCCAGGAAAAAAGCAGCAGCGGTATCCCCATTGCGGGTGGTGCCTATGTGGTTAACGAGGCCGTTGACGGCGAGGACATGGTCATCTCGCTGGACATCAAACTGCAAAAACGCGTGGAAGAAAGCCTGCTTGAGGGCCTGCAATCCTATGAGGCAGAAGGCGGAAGCGCCATTGTGATGGATGCCTCAACGGGCGAGATCTATGCTGCCTGCTCCTATTCGAAGACAACTGTTGAGCAAGACACCTCAGATGGTGAAGAGGGCGAAGACACAGATAGTGGCGACAGTGAAGCATATGAATACACCTTCGACAGCGGGCGTTTGTGGTCGATAACCGACACCTATGAGCCTGGCTCCACCTTCAAGGCGCTGACTGCAACTGCCGTTATTGGTAACAGCGCGGTGACGCCTGAAACGGTGTTTTATGTGCCGTCTGCCTTGGATGTGTATGACACCACCATCACCGACTCCCACGACCACGACGATGAAAACGACACCTTTGACGAGATTATCGCCGAGTCGTCAAACATTGGCACGGTCATCGCTTCCCGCGAGGTTGACAACCAGACCCTCTACAACACCTATAACGCCTTCAAGATGGGGCAAAAGACGGGGGTAGACTTCCCCGGCGAGGCCTCAGGCCTTTTGGAGACCCCTGAAGATTGGGACGGTGTGCAGGAAGCAAACATCGTGTTTGGTCAGGGCGTTGCCGTGACTGGCCTGCAGATTGCCCGTGCATTTGCCGCCATTGAGCAGCGTGGCACCATACATACGCCGCACTTTTTGACCAGTTTGCCCAACGATGACGATGAGCAAGACCAGCAGATGGTCAGCGATCTGAAGGTTTCAGAGACAGTTGCTGACGCCGCCACCTGCGAGTCTGTTATCCAGATGCTTAACTCTGTGGTGACCTATGGCACTGGCGTGGATGCTGCCATCGACGGCTACACCGTGGTGGGAAAGACCGGCACCGCAGAGGTTGCCGGCTCGGATGGCACCTACCTTGCCAACACCTACATCGTTTCGTTCTGTGGCTGGCTGGAAGGCAGTGGCTGCGATTTGGTATGCCTTGTTACTATGGATGGGGCAAAAAGCAATGACGGTGGCGGTGGTGTTTGTGGCCCGGTTTTCGCAGATATCATGCAGTTTGCCGCTGACACCTACCATGCGAGCACAAATGCTGGTTAAATAGAAAGCTCGGAAAAAAGAGGGGAGACTCTTTATGGAGCAACGTATAAAAGATGTGGCGTCGGTGTTTGCCGGCGTTTCCTATAGCGTCGTGCGTGGCGATGAACAGGCCATCGAGGTGGCCAAGCTTGCCTTCGACTCCCGCGACGTTGAGCCCAAGACGCTGTTTTTCTGCATCCCTGGCACCGTGGTCGACGGCCACGACTATGCCGCCAGCGCCGCTGCGGCGGGTGCTGCCGCTTTGGTGGTGGAGCGCCCCTTAGAGGTGGATGCCAACCAGATTTTGGTTGACGATGCCCGCAGCGCTTTGGCCCTGTGTTCTGCAAACTTTTATGACCACCCTTCAGAAAAACTGCAGCTGGTGGGCATAACTGGCACCAATGGAAAGACCACGACCACCTTTTTGGTGGAGCACATGGCCCAGGTTGCCGGCCAAAAGACCGGCCTGATGGGCACCGTCGAGTGCCATATTGGCGAGCATGTGCAGCCGTCTTTGCACACTACACCGGAGTCTCGCGATTTGCAGATGCTGCTTGCCGAGATGGCCGATGAAGGTGTTGAGGTTGCAGCGCTGGAGGTTTCAAGCCATGCAATCGACTTAAACCGCATTTTGGGCACCCGCTTTGCCGTTGCAGCTTTTAGCAACCTGACCCAAGACCACCTTGACTACCACAAGACCATGGAGGCCTATTTCAGGGCAAAGGCTGCTTTGTTCACCGATGCCGACACCCACGCCTGCGTCATCTGCACCGATGGCGAATATGGCCGCCGCTTGGAGGACTTAGCCCGCGCTGTGGGCCGCAAAGTCTGCACCGTAGGCAGTGGCATTGACTGCGATGTGCGCTTGCTAAACGCCGACTACGCACCCCACTCCACCACTATCGAGGTGGTGCTGGGTGGGCACACCTGCACCATGACGTTGCCGCTTGTGGGCCGCTTTAATGTGGAAAATGCACTTGTGACCTGCGGCATTGGCTTGATGCTGGGCTATAGCGAAGAGATTATCGTCAAGGCTTTAGAGACCGCCCCGCAGGTGCCGGGCCGTCTTGAGCGCGTGTGCGGGACAAAAAACACCAACCCCGGCTTTGGTGTGCTGGTTGACTATGCCCACACCCCAGACTCGGTGGCCAAGGCAATCTCTGCGGTCAAGGCAGTGACGCCGGGCAAGGTTATCTGCGTGTTTGGTTGCGGCGGCGACCGCGACAACACCAAGCGGCCCAAGATGGGGCGCGCAGCGTTGGATGCCGATATTGCAATCGTTACCAGCGATAACCCCCGCACCGAAGACCCGGATGCCATCATCGCCCAGATCTTGCCGGGCATGCAAGGCGAAGAGGAACGCACCTATGTGCGCCCGGACCGCCGCGAGGCTATCAACTTCGCTTTGAGCTTGGCTGAAAGCGGGGATGCGGTGCTCATTGCCGGCAAGGGCCACGAGGACTACCAGATTGTTGGCACGACGAAGCACCACTTCGACGACCGCGAAGAGGCTGCGAAAGGTATTGATGCGCTGTGATGAAGCTTAAAGCCAGCGAGATTTATGCTGCAACTGGTGGAGACCTCATCGGCACCCCCGATGAGATGGAGCGCATGTGCCACGGCATCACGTGGGACTCCCGCACTGTTGAGCAGGGTGGCGTCTTTGTGGCGATGCCAGGTGAGCGGGTAGACGGCAACGACTTCATTACCAAAGCTATCGTGGCAGGTGCCTCCCTTGTTGTGTGCACCCGCCCCTTGACCGCCTCTGAGCGAGCTATGGCAGGGGAGTTTGATTGCCCGGTCATCGTGGTTAAGGACGGCACACAAGCCTATCAAAAGATTGCTGCAGCGTGGCAAAGCCACCTGAAGGCACTGGTCATTGGCATCACTGGCTCCACGGGCAAAACTTCCACAAAAGACCTGCTAAAAAGCGTTATGTCTCAGCGTTACAAAGTGACGGCCACTACCGGTAACCACAACAACGAGCTGGGCGTTCCCTACACCATTCTTTCTGCAGATGAGGATTGCGAGATCCTCATTGTTGAGATGGGCATGCGCGGCTTAGGCCAGATTGCCGAGCTGTGCGAGATTGCAAAGCCCAGCATCGGCATTGTTACCAACGTGGGCGTGTGCCACATGGAGCTTTTGGGCTCCCGCGAAAATATCGCCCGGGCAAAGGGCGAGCTCATTGCCGCATTGCCGCCTACGGGGCTGGCAGTTGTCAACGCTGACGACGACATGACCCCGTTCATTCTTGAAAACACCGATGTGCTCAACCGCGACGTGCGCGTGTGCCAGTTCGGCACATCTGCCAAGGCCTACACCCATGTGAGTGATTTGACCTTTGACGAGCAGGGTTGTTCGCATTTCAAGCTGAGCTTTGGCTCGCGCGAGCCCTTTGAGGTCGCTGTTGGCCTGCCGGGGCAGCACAACGTCATCAATGCCCTTTCGGTTGCCATCTGCGCCGACCACCTGGGCGTCTCGCCTGAAGCCATGGCCGCAGGCTTTGCCCACGCGAGCGGCTCGGGCATGCGCATGGAAGTCTCCACCTCTGCTGAAGGGGTGACCTTCATAAACGACGCCTATAACGCCAACCCTGACTCCATGCGCGCTGCTCTTGACACGGTGGCCGCCATGAGTGTGCAGGGCAGGCGCATTGCGGTTTTGGGTGATATGGGCGAGCTCGGAACAAACGAGGCCGCGATGCACAAAGAAGTCGGTGCCTATGCAGCGAACAAGGGGTTGGATGCGCTGGTATGCGTTGGCACCCTGGCAAAACAGATCGCTTGCGGAGCGCAGGAAGCCGGCATGCCAAGCGAGGCCGTAATCCTGTGCGAGAATAAGGCCGAAGCCGTGCAAAAACTGCGCGAAATGGTCGCAGATGGCGACGTTGTTTTGGTCAAGGCCTCACGTTTTATGGGCCTTGAACAGGTTGTAAAGGAGATGACTGAGTAATGTTCAGTTTCTTCAGCGAGTACCCGACCTACCAGGTCTTTCTCGCTTTTGTGGTGTGCCTGGTTTTGACCATGCTCATCATGCCGTTTTGGATCAGGTTGCTCAAGCACCGCGAGATTGGCCAGCAGGTGCGCGCCGACGGCCCGGAAGGGCATTTGGTCAAGCAGGGCACACCCACCATGGGTGGTGTGGTCATTTTGCTGACTATGTCCATCTCGGTGTTTTTGGTGGGCATGCCCACTCCGGCCATGATTTTGGTGTTGGCTGCCACGTTGCTGACCGGCCTTTTGGGCTTTATTGACGATGCATCTAAAGTGGTCAAGGAACGCAGCTTGGGTTTGACGCCTTCCCAAAAGATGGCGGGCCTTATTGTGATTTCTGTGGCCTTTTGCTTGATCGCCGTCAACATGCTCGGCATCTCGCCAAAGGTCACCATTCCCATTGTCAATTTCGACCTTGACCTCGGTGTTCTTACCACCAACTTTGGGCCGGTGGCGGTGCCCTGGCTTTATGTCGTCTTTGTCTTTTTGCTGATGGCTGGCATGGCAAATGCCGTCAACTTGACCGACGGTTTGGATGGCCTTGCCGGTGGCACCATTATGATCGTCATGATCGTTATGTGCGCCATCTGCTTTATGACCGATCACCTCGACATTGCAGCATTTTCCATTGCGGCTGCTGCTGCCTGCGTCGGTTTTCTGTGGTTTAACTGCTATCCGGCAGGCATCTTCATGGGCGACACCGGCTCTCTGGGTCTTGGCGCTGCCTTTGCAGCTATTGCTGTTATCACCAAAACTGAGGTCTTCAGCCTCATCATCGGTTTGCTGTTCATCATCGAGGCGCTGTCTGTCATCATCCAGGTGCTGCATTTCAAGCGCACCCGCAAGCGCGTGTTCTTGATGGCACCGCTTCATCATCATTTTGAGAAAAAAGGCTGGTCGGAAACTAAGGTCTGCGTCCGTTTCTGGATTGTCTCGGGCTTGTTTGCCGCCATCGGCTTCATTTTGTATTTCGGCTCGGCAGTGTAGGGGGGCGTTTAAGAGCTATGTCAGAAAACGTATTGGTGCTCGGGTTGGGCAAAAGCGGTGTTGCGGCTGCTAACTATTTGATGGACCTTGGTGCCAACATCACCATTTATGCAGGCAAATCCAGCGATGCAGCACGTGAGACGGCACAGCCGTTTATTGATGCAGGCATCGATGTCGTGTTTGATACCGAAGAGGTGCAGGGAAGCTATGATTTGTGCATTGCCAGCCCAGGCATTCCGCAAACCGGTGCGTTTTACAAAAACGCCGAAGCCGCCAGCACCGAGCTCATAAGCGAGCCGGAGTTTGCCTGGCGGCAGTCTCCCGCTGATTGGGTCTCTGTCACCGGCACCAATGGCAAGACCACCACAACGTCGCTTATCACCCACCTGCTGTTCAGGTGCGGCAAGCGCGCTTCTTCTTGCGGCAATATTGGCACCACCACCTGCGAGGCAGTGAAGAATCGCCAGAACCGCGAGATCTTGGTGGCCGAGATGTCTTCCTACCAGCTGGCATCCACCAAGCAGTTCAAGCCCCGCTCTGCGGTGTTGCTCAACATCACCCCCGACCACATTTCTTGGCACGGCAGCTTTGAGGAGTATGCGAAGGCCAAGCTCAAGCAGTTTGCCAATATGCGCCGCGGCAGCACCGCTGTGCTGTGTGCCGAGGTGCCCAACTGCAACGAGATTGCCGCTGAGCTGCGCACCCGTGGCGTGCGTGTCATCATTGTGGGCGAGGAGCGCGGCAGCGGCTGCGTTTATGAGCGCGACGGTGTGCTCTATTCCAAACTCAGCAGCTCTGAGCTGCCCATCTGCCGTGTGAGCGATTTGCGCATCAAGGGCACCCACAATGTCACCAACGCCCTGGCCGCTGCAGCCGTTGCGCTTGATTTGGGCTGCAAGCTTGAAGGCGTGACGGAGTCTCTGAAGACCTTTGAGGCCCTTGAGCACCGCATCGAGCCCTGCGGCACCGTTGAGGGTGTTGAATATTACAACGACTCCAAGGCCACCAACGTTGATGCTGTGCTTGTTGCTCTGACGGCGTTTCCTGAGAAAAAGATCGTCTTGATGCTGGGTGGCCGCGACAAAGGCACCGATTTAAGCGAGCTGGTTGAGGCTTGCAAGCCGGTTGTGCGCTGCATCGTCGCTTATGGTGAGGCGGGCCAACGCTTTTTTGACGCCTTTGAGCAAAGTGGCATCGAGCGCTATCTGGAAGTGGGTATGGAGCAGGCGTTCAACCACGCAACACAGATTGCCGGTGCAGATGACGTTGTGCTGCTTTCCCCTGCGTGTGCCTCCTTTGACGAGTTCAACTCCTTTGAGCACCGCGGCCAGGTTTTCAAGCAGATGGTAAAGGATCTTAAGAACAGCTAGGTATGGCGAAGGGCAAGCAAAAGAAAAGCGTAAAACAGGGCTCGGGCGGCAAACGTTCCGAGTCTGGTTTGCTTGCATTGCCAAAGACCATCACCGGCCCGCGTCTGGCGTTCATCGCCTCGTTGGTGGTGCTGTGCGTCATCGGTCTGGTTATGGTCTATTCCTCCTCGTCAATCACTGCCTATAACGACTACGGAGATTCAACCTATTTCTTCAAACGCCAGCTGATCTTTCTTGCGGTGGGTGTGTTGGCCTGCATTTTTGCTGCCAAGCTGCCCTATGGTTTTTGGAGCAGCCCGGCCATCAGCTGGATATTTTGGGGTGTGTGCGCTGTGGCCATGCTTGCCATGAGTGTTGTGGGCAACACAACCCTTGGCGCCACCCGCTCCATCACGGTTGCTGGCTTTGACGTGCAGCCCACCGAGTTTGCCAAGGCCTCTCTTATCATTTTGGAGGCAAGCCTCATCAACCGCTACTACAAAGGCGATCTTGAGATGCTGCGCATGGTGGGGGAGTCTGTTGCCGTTATTGCCGTCACCATCGTGCTTATCTATATTCAGCCTGACCTGGGCACCGAGATGATTTTGCTGGTGGGCTTGGTTGTGCTGGTGTGGGTGGCAGGCATCCCTGCCCGCTGGATTGTGGGTATCTTTGGCGTGCTCATCGCCTTGTTTGCCATCTCGTGCATAACACAGCCGTATCACTTGCAGCGTCTGATGGTGGCCTTCAACCCCTGGATTGATGCTGATGACACCGGCTACCAAAGCGTCCAAGGTCTGCTTGCACTGGGCAGCGGCGGCCCCTTTGGCACCGGTTTGGGCATGTCAAGGCAGAAGTACCTTTATCTCCCTTATGCCTACAACGACTTTATCTATGCCATCATCGGCGAGGAACTGGGTCTTGTGGGTGCAGCCTTTGTCCTGCTTCTTTTTGGTTGCCTGGTTTTCTCGGGCATCCTTATTGCCCGCTCGGCGCCTGACATGTTTGGTTGTGCAGTCGCCTCTGGCCTGACAGCCATGATCGGGTTTCAGGCATGTTTGAACATGATGATGGTGGTGGGTCTTGCGCCTGTCACTGGCAAGGCGCTGCCTTTCATTAGCTACGGTGGCTCCTCGCTGATAGCCTCGCTGTTTATTGCGGGCATCGTCATCTCCATCTCGCTGAACTCAAGCCCCGATGCGCCCTACGAGATGCGCCGCGATGACCTGCTCATTATCGAGGGCGGCCGCTCTAAAGAGCGCTCCGGCAAAAAGAAAGGCTCGCGCTCAAAGAAACAACAGCAAAAACAGCTACCGGCCGCCTCACAGCAACGCAGCAGCAGGCAAAAAAGCCGCTCACAAAGCTCCTCGCAGCGCAGCAACTCATCGCGAAGCTCCGCCTCAAGTTCGCGCAGTTCCGCCTCAAGTTCGCGCAGTTCGCAACGGAGCAGCTCTGGTGGGCGGTTGAGCTATAGCGCAGCCCGGGGCAAAGAGCATACAGATAGCCGCCGCAACAACAAGAGAAACAGGTAAGATTTCCTAAGCCCACCTAAAGGGCTTTGAGCGTGCCGCACCACAGCTTATAAGGCGCGCACAGATTTAAGGAGAAAGCGCATGTACTTCGTGATTTCAGCTGGAGGAACTGCTGGCCACATAAACCCCGCCATTGCCGTAGCCGATGAGCTGCGCAGCCGCGGTGCAGACATTTTGTTTGTGGGCACTCCTGACCATATCGAGGCTAAGCTTGCTGTTCAAGCAGGTTTTGAGTTTGTGGGCTTCGAGGTTGCCGGTTTCGACAAGGCCCGCCCTTGGACGCTTGTCAGCTCCTCGGCCAAGCTGCTCAGCGCCACCTCAAAGGCTAAAAAGATGTTTAAGGAACGCCGCCC
>R11__coassemble_950_pt1 | contig 17365 bp, 8 predicted proteins | sample R11__metabat2_low_PE_020 | metagenome-assembled genome bin R11 | reverse complement strand
GCGTTTGTGCTCCCACACAGCATCGAAGGTGTCGGTCTCTTCCTCAGCAGCGGCCTCGCGCAGTTGGTGCACGCGCTCGGCAGTGGCCGCAATCAGCTGCGGCAAGCCCTTTTGGGTGGCAGCGCTGACGGCGAAAAACGGGATCGGGTCGCGCTCATCGATGCCCTCTTCATCCAAAAGCTTCTCGGAAAGCTCCTCGCTTTCAGCTTTCACCAGCTCTTTTAGGCGCTTGAGGTTCTCTTCGGTGCCGGGAAGGTCTGCCTTGTTGCCAATGACGATGCGCGGGCGCACGGCCAGCTCGGGGGCATAGGCGCTCAACTCTTCGTTGATGATGCGGTAGTCCTCCACCGGGTCGCGGCCTTCCAGCCCGCCGCTCAGGTCAACCACGTGCAGCAGCAAAGCGGTGCGCTCAACATGGCGCAAGAACTCGTGGCCCAGGCCCTTGCCTTCGGCCGCACCCTCAATAAGGCCGGGAACATCTGCCACCACAAAGCTGCGCTCTTCAGTGCGCACCATGCCCAAATTGGGCACCAAGGTGGTGAAGGGGTAGTCGGCAATCTTGGGGCGTGCGGCACTCATGCAGGCAATCAGGCTCGACTTGCCCACTGAGGGCATGCCCACCAGTGCGGCATCTGCCATAAGCTTCATCTCAAGCTCGATCCAGCACTCCTCGGCAGGCTCACCCAGCTCGCTGAAGGCCGGAGCACGGCGGGTGGGGGTCACAAAGTGGATGTTGCCACGGCCACCGCGGCCACCGCGCACGGCGATGACGCGCTCGCCGTTGTGGGTTAGATCGGCAATCTCCTCGCAGGGCTGCATGTCTTCATCAAGCAAACGCACGATGGTGCCCACCGGCACCTTTAGCACCAGATCTTCGCCACAGGCGCCGTGACGGCGCGAGCCCTGGCCATGGGTGCCGCGCTTGGCCTTGAAGTGGTGCTTATAGCGGTAGTCAATCAGGCTGGAAACTGCAGCGTCAGCCTGGATGATGATGTCGCCACCGTGGCCACCGTCACCGCCGTCTGGCCCGCCTTTGGGCACGTGGGCCTCACGCCGAAACGACGTGCAGCCAGCACCGCCATCGCCAGCCTTGACATGAATATGAACCTGGTCGGTAAATTGAGACATGATTCAACCTTTACTCGGGTTGCTTAAACGCGTTTTTGATGTGGCCATACATCTTAGCCCATATTGTATGTATGGCGATAGGCAGACCGATGCCGGCAAGCACATAGACAATGCCGAAGCCTGCCTGCATGCTGGTAGCGATATTCTCGGGCACCCAGTAGTACCACAGGTCGCTTTGAAAGGCGCCGAAATCAAAACCGCTGATGAGCCCTGCGGCAGCCAGGCCGGCAAAGATGCACTTCAGCGCGAAGAAGCCCATGAACTGATGAGCCATGATGCTGAAGGTGTTATCGGAGATGAGCCGCAAGGTCTTGCTGTTTTGCAAGCCTGGGGCAACGATAGCCGAGATGTGCAGCCAAAAGGCGATGCCGATGGCTGCAGAAACCAGCGGCAGGATGCGCCCCGTGTAGAACCCACACCACGAAACCAAGTAGGTGGTCTTGCCGTCGGTGATACAGATGATAGCCAGCTGGATGGCGATGATGACACCAAAGTAAAGCCAGTTGGGGGCCGTGTCGCGCGCTTCAAGAAAGACGCGGTAGGCACGGCCGAAGGCAAAGCACGGTGCAAAGAAACCAGTGCGCGCCAACAACACAAAGATTGAGCTGCTGTTTTCTTCAAACCCGCTGGTGCCGCACAAACTGGTGGTGACAACACCTACCACCAAATACAAGCAGATGAGCACCAGCTCTTTGGCGCGGCTTTCGCCCACCCGCAGCAGCAAGCGCAGGCAAAAATCCAGCACCTGCACCAAAAAGAACGGCGCCACAAACCACAAGCACAAGTTCCACTGCAGGCCATGCCCGCCTAGCAGCGGGTCCAGCAACACGTTGTAGAGATTGACCTCGCCTATTGAAAAACCCAGGGCATTCAAGCACAGCGTTATACCTGCATACACAAAGGTCAACAAGTACAGCGGCACAATGAGGCGCAGCAGTTTCTTCTTAAAAAACAGCGCCGGGTTGCTCTCGTAGGCCGTTTTATAGAAATAACCAGCCACAAAGGGAAAGATGGCCACATGAAAGCCGGCCGGCGGCAAGAAGTTGAAGCCAAAGGAGATGCCGCCCACACCATTGCCTGCAAGCACATGGCCAGCAACAATGAAGGTGATGCCAAATGCAAACAGCACCTTCATGGTGTAGTTGACGGTGCGCTCCTGGTGCGCCATAGGTGCCCTCGTGTCTCCTTTGCGTTTGCAGAGCCTAAAAGCCCTTGAACTCCTGTAAAGCCTCAAGCAGGTCAGCCTCGGTGCCAAGGCCCTCAGGCGCAAGGCGCAGCAGCATATCAACCCAGCTTGCCAGCTCGCGGCCGTAAACCACGGCTGCATCCCCACTCGCTTGGATGGCCTCGATAGCAGCATCTATCGCTGCAGCATTGTAGGCGGCTTGCGGCTTATCCAAACCCAACATCACCTCAAGCAGCTCAAGGGTGGTGGGGCTGTAGAACAAACCCTTCACCAACGCGGCAAAGGCAAACGCCGGGGCCAACGGCATAGCGTCGGCGCAGTTGAGCCACAGAAGGTCTGCCAATGCAACATCGGCACCAGTAAAGAGGCTTGTCTCGCCAGCTTCCAACAAAATCTCAGCATGGCGCTCAAAGCTATAAGAGCTGGTGAACAGCGCATCTTCCAGGGGCTTGCACACTGCGCTGCCTGCACGGGAAAGAGCCAGAGAGGTAAGCGGCGTTGCGCAGGCTTCGCAGTCAAGGGAGGGCATGTTCTCGCCCATAAAGCCCAAGACAGGTGCCAGCAAAGCAGCAATGCGCATCTTGCGAATAGCATCTGCCTCGTCAGCAAACTCAATGCCCAAAGCAAGGCCAGCCATACCATCTGCGCTGTTGGAAGGCACGCCTGGCACGGCCTCGAGGTTTGCGCGCGGCGCACTGGGGTGCGCACCGGTCAGCACAATTTGGTAGTCAACCTCGTCCAAAATCTGCGCCAGGCGGAAGTTGAAGTGGGCATACTCCTCTTTGAGGGCAGCCACCGAAATCTGCGGTTGGATATCGACCAAGATAAAACCGCCAGCACCAACGCCAAAACTCACCGGCCCGCGCGAGCAGGCCACAAGGTCGCCTTGCTCGTTTTCGGTGTGCAGCGGGTAGAACTCGCCCATCTTGGCCATGATGTCACTCATGCCAAGACGGCCGTTGCGGCCCTTCCACGGCACCTCGTCGCCATCTTCATCAACCACGAAAAGCCCCAGGCCAAAGCCGATGTGGCCCATGTCGCCACCTTTGGCGGCAGCGTTTAGCTCGTCAACAAGCGCCTTAACATCATCTGCTGTGAAATCCATGAGTGCTCCTGTCGGTTTTGCAGCGCGTTTGCACAAGCGCTGCGTAAGGGTGTTTTCTTTAGGCGCCGATCTGGGCTTTCACCACGGCGGCCACCTCGCCTGCAATGCGCTCGGCATCATCTTGCGTCTTGGCCTCAACCATAACGCGAATCAGCGGCTCGGTGCCGCTGGCGCGCACCAGCAACCGGCCGTCATCACCCAGCTGCTCAATGGCAGCCTGCTCAGCCGCGGCAATAGCCTCGTTGGCAGCATAGAGCGCCTTGTCGGTCACACGCACGTTTACCAAGCACTGGGGGAATTTCTCCATGACCTGCATCAATTCGGCCAGCGAAGAGCCACTGCGGGCAACCACAGCCAGCAATGCCAGTGCGGTCATCAGGCCATCACCGGTGGTGTTGTGCTCAAGGAAGATCACATGGCCCGACTGCTCGCCGCCGATTGCGGCACCCAGCTCGCGCATGGACTCCAGCACATAGCGGTCGCCCACCTTGGTGCTGACCACGTCAATCCCCTCGTGCTTCATGGCCTGCATAAAGCCCAGGTTTGCCATGACCGTTCCCACAACGGTGTTGGCGGCCAGGCACCCGCGCTGCTTCATGTCTTTGGCACAGATTGCCAAGATGTAGTCGCCGTCAACCACGGTGCCGTCTGGTGCCACTGCCAGCATGCGGTCAGCGTCGCCATCATGGGCAAGCGCAATATCGGCGCCGCACTCGTTAAGCAAAGCCGTCACCGGCTCAAGGTGCGTTGAGCCGCACTCAACATTGATGTTCGCACCGTCTGGGTCGGTGTTGATGGCATACACGGTGGCACCCAGAGCCTTCAGAGCTGCCGGGGTCGTCTCGCATGCGGCGCCATGGGCGCAATCCAAAGCGATGGTGAGGCCTTCAAGGCTGATGCCCTGGCCACGCAACACCTCGACGGCATGGTTTACATACGTCTCGCAAGCATCCTCAAGAACAACTGCCTCCCCTTGGGCAACTTCCTCGCCCAAGACGCTTTCGGCATAGGCCTGCAGCTCGTCTTCCACGGCATCGGGCAGCTTGAAGCCGTCGCTGCTGAAAAACTTGATGCCGTTGTATTCCGGCGGGTTATGGCTTGCGCTGATAACGATGCCGCAGTCGCAGTTTGCCTCCCGGGTGATCAGCGCAATGCCCGGTGTGGGGATGACACCTGCCACAAGCGCCGAGCCGCCCTCGGCACAGATGCCAGCCACCAGGCCAGCCTCGAGCATGGGGCCTGAAACGCGGGTATCACGGCCAATGACAATCTTGCAGCCCAGCACGCGCACCGCTGCGCGGCCCAAAGCCACTGCCAACTCATAGGTCAGCTCCTCGCCCGCAACGCCGCGGACGCCGTCAGTTCCGAAAAGACGTGCCATCAGTTGTTCTCCTTTTCATACACATCTTTGCGCACATATTTCATCACCCACTCGCGGGGGTGACGCTCAGGGTATGGCACATAAGTATCAACCAAAACGTAATCGTGTTTCAGTATCGTTTTGAATTTCTTGCGAATGGTTGGGTAGCGGAAGTTGTTGCTGTTCATGCTCACATAGAGCACCTCGTAGTTGAGCAAGCAGTCAGGGTCCTTTTTCACCTCTTCATCGCAGCCGTCAATAATATTGATGTCAACGCTTTGCTGGCCGTCCTTCTCGAAGAGGTATTCCACCCACACCGTCAACTCGCGAGTGCGGTTTTTCGACGCAGAGTAGGTAAGCCATGCGGTGGAGTCGTCTTGCAGGTCGTCTTGGGCAGACAAGTAGTTGGTGAAGGGCTCATACATAGCGGCATCGCCGTTGTCGAGATCGGCGGCAAATTGTTGGATATTGAAGACGGCCACCACCGCCACAACCAACACTGCTGCAGCTGCTTGCACGGGCGCCTTGCGCGTGAAAAGCCGCACGGCCACAAAAGGCGCCACCGCACAGGCCACAGCTATACACACTGTCAACGGCATGAAGTAGCGGTCTGTCCAGAAGGTGGTGATGAGCTCGGTTTGGGTGGCCAAGAAATAAAACGGCGCCACCATTGCATGGGCAAGCACAACCGGTGCCAAAAGCGCCAAGCCCCCCACAAAATTGATACGGCGGGTGAGGGCACAATAAAGCACCACCAGCACCACTACCACCGTGGCAAGTGCGAAGACCCAGGCGGCAACATCGCTTCCGCCCAAAAACCCGAACATATCGTTCATGGTGAAGGTGCCGTCGCTGTCACCGATGGTGCGCACCACTGCGCCATCGAGCTTTGAAAGCGCCTCGGCATCGCCGGCGTTTTCCACAGCAGGGGCAATGCGCTCGTTAAACACCTTCAGTGCCACTGCAACCCAAGGGATGTAGAGCACCACGGCAATAAGATAGGAGCTGAAGGCTTTCAGGCGGCTGCCCGTGAGCCTGCCTGAGAGCAGCAGAACAATATCGAACAGAAAGATGATTGCGCAAAAGGCCAGGCCAAGGTAGTGGGTGTAGCCCAAAAGCGCCATGGCAATGCCCATTGCAACCACGTTGCGCCACGGCACCTGTTCGCCGCGGTTCAGCGCCCTTAAGCGGCGCAAGTAAAGGTATAAAACGCTAGCCGCCAGCAGCGCATACAGCGCATAGGGCCTAAAGCACAGTGCGCCCTCAATCATCAGGTTGGTGTTCAAGAACAGCAGCAGCGCAGCGGTTAGGCCGGCCTTGCGGCCCGCAAGCGTGCGTGCGCAACCGGCGCCCAGCAGCAGCACCCCTGCACTAAACACGATACAGATAGAGCGCAAGGCAAGGTCGCCGTAGGGCACGATGTGGTACCACACCCAGGCTATGGCGGTAAACAGCGGGCAGGCGTACGGGTCGACGGTCAGAGACTCCACAAAGCCCATCTTCATACTGAAGTAGAGCTGGTAGACCTCATCCAAAAGCAGCCCACGCGAGCCGCTGGCGATGGCTGCAAACACGCAATATGCCACAGCAATAAGGCCCAAGGCTACGCGGTAGACGCGCTCTTTATTTCCCCCGAATTTTTCCACTCGTGCAATGCTATCACCCAACGCGGCGGCGTGAACAGTCTTAAAGGCGCAGCCCGCACACGAAAAGCAAAAAGCCGGGGCCCTTTGCAGGTGCCCCGGCTTGTTTCTCGTGCGTGTGTTGTTGCTTTAGACGTAGAAGAGCATGTCGTTGTAGGTCGGGAAGGGCCAGTAATCCTTGGCAACCGCAATCTCCATCTCGTCTGCAGCTTTGCGCAGGGCATCCATAGCCGGGATGACCTTGTCGCGGTAAGCACAGGCTTGCTCGAAGCCCTCAGCTGCGGCAGCCGCTTCTTCGCGGGCTGCTGCCAACGCATCGATGCCGGCGGTGATGGCATCGGCACCGGCGCCGAGCTTTTCAAGCAAAGCAACGTCGGCGCTGATGTTGATGGAGGAAGAGACCCCAGCCTTGGCAGTTGCGGCAGACGCCACATCTCCGCTGTAGCTCAGCACAGCCGGCAGGATCTGCTGGCTTGCCATGTCGAGCATGGTCAGGGCCTCGATGTTCTTCAGCTTGGAGTAGATGTCGAGCTTGACCTCGTAGCGAGCGCGGGTCTCGGCCTCAGACATGACGCCAAACTCGTCCAGCAGCGCCAGGTTGTCAGGCTCAAGATAGGCCTGCATGGCATCCGGCGTGTTCTTGTTGTTGGCCAGACCGCGTTTCTCAGCCTCGACCTCCCACTCAGCAGAGTAGCCATTGCCATTGAAGACGATGCGCTCGTGCTCTTTGAAGACCTTGCGGCAAATCTCCATTGCAGCAGCCTCGACGTCGTCGGCCTTCTCAAGGATGTCTGCATATTCCTTGAAGGACTTGGCAGTTGCGGTGTTGAGCACCGTGTTGCACGAAGAGAGGTTCACCGAGGAGCCCGGCATACGGAACTCGAAGCGGTTGCCAGTGAAGGCAAAGGGGCTGGTGCGGTTGCGGTCAGTGGAATCCTGTGCCAGATGCGGCAAGACATCGCTACCGAGGTCCATAAGCTTGGTCTCGACGGTCTTCGGGTCCTTGCCCTCGGCGATAGCGGCACGGATAGACTCGAGCTCATCGCCCAAGAAGATGGAGATGATGGCCGGCGGAGCCTCGTTGGCGCCCAAACGGTGATCGTTACCGGCAGTGGCAACGGTGGCGCGCAGCAGCTGCTGGTAGTCGTCAACACCCTGGATGACAGCAGCAAGCGTCAGCAGGAAAATGGTGTTGTGAGCAGGGTCTTTGCCCGGGCTCAGCAGGTTCATATCAGGGGTGGCGATAGACCAGTTGTTGTGCTTGCCGGAGCCGTTGACGCCTGCAAACGGCTTCTCGCGGATGAGGCAGTACAGGCCATGGTGCGGAGCGCACTTGCGCAGGATTTCCATGGTCAGCAGGTTGTTGTCGATGGCCGTGGAGGAACGGGCAAAGATAGGTGCCAGCTCGTGCTGGGCCGGAGCGACCTCGTTGTGCTTGGTCTTGGCGTCAACGCCGAGCTTCCACAGCTCCTCGTCAACTTCCTTCATGTAATCAGAAACCGTCTCGCGCACGGCGCCGAAGTAGTGCTCGTCAAGCTCCTGGCCCTTTGCAGGGGCAGCGCCGAACAGCGTGCGGCCGGTCAGCACCAAGTCCGGGCGGGCGGCGTAGTCTTCGAGCTTCACCAGGAAGTACTCCTGCTCAGCGCCAACGGTGGTGACAACCTGCGGCACATCGTTGATGCCAAAGCAGGCAAGCACGCGCTTGGTCTGATCGGAGATAGCGCGCATAGAGCGCAGCAGCGGGGTCTTCTTGTCCAGTGCCTCGCCGGTGTAGGAGATGAAGACCGTGGGGATGCACAGCACTTCGTCCTTGATGAAGGCGTAAGAAGTCGGGTCCCAAGCGGTGTAGCCGCGGGCAGAGGCCGTCTGGCGCAGGCCACCTGACGGGAACGACGATGCATCGGGCTCGCCCTGGATGAGTTCTTTGCCGCTGAAGCTCATGATGGCCGTGCCATCGCCCACCGGGTCGATGAAGGCATCGTGCTTTTCAGAGGTGCCGCCGGTGAGAGGCTGGAACCAGTGAGTGTAGTGGGTGCAGCCATGCTCGATGGCCCATTCCTTCATGGCATGGGCAACTGCCGTGGCCACTTCTTCATCCAGACGCGAACCGTCTTGGATGGTCTTGTGCAAGCTCTTATAAATGGGCTTGGGCAGGCGCTCCTTCATGACCTTGTCATTGAAGACGAGGCTGCCGTAGATTTCTGCAACGCTTTGTGACATATCCATGCTCCCTTATGCTCGAGGCGTGTTAGTGGATTTGCGTATTGCAGCATTATGCCGCAATGTTCGCGTTGTTTAACTTACGCTCGCTTTATTTCAGGTGAGTAAACCCAAAGTTTCGCTCTTGTTGCATAAATTGGCTTGGCATGGCTTAACAAGCGCCCTTAGTTGCGCGCGGCATTTATAATGCTGCCCATGAGTTTTCTGCCCGTAACATATGATGAGATGCGCGAGCGCGGCTGGGACGCCTGCGACTTCGTCTATATCTGTGGCGATGCCTATGTGGATCACCCCTCCTTCGGTATGGCCATCATCACTCGCCTGCTGGAGGCAAACGGTTACAAGGTGGGCGTCATCTGTCAGCCCGACTGGCACGATGCAGCAAGTATCGATGTGTTTGGCGAGCCGCGGCTGGGCTTTCTGGTCAGCGCCGGCAACATGGACTCCATGGTCAACCACTACACCGTTGCACGCAAACGGCGCTCCAAGGATTTCTATTCCCCCGGCGCTCAGATGGGCCTGCGCCCCGACAATGCCTGCGTGGTGTATGGCAACCTCATCCGCCGCACTTATAAGGATGTTCCCATCATCTTGGGTGGTGTGGAGGCATCGCTGCGCCGGCTGGCACACTACGATTACTGGGCCGACAAATTGAAGCGCTCCGTGCTGCTTGATAGCGGCGCCGACCTGCTTTTATATGGCATGGGTGAACACAGCGTAGTGGCTGTGGCCGACGCTTTGGACGCTGGCATACCTGTTCAGCAGATCACCTGGATTGCTGGCACGGCATACCGCACCAAAACTGTCGACAACCTTGAGGATGCGGTGACGCTACCCTCATGGGAGGCCATGGGTGCCGATAAGCTGGAGTACGCCCGCTCCTTCAAACGGCAGTACCAAAACCTTGACCCCTTCAGCGGCAAAACACTTGTTGAGCCCTATGAGCGCGACCGGGTCTTTGTGGTGCAAAACCCCTCAAGCGAGCCGCTGACCACTGAGGAGATGGACCAGACCTACGGCTTGCCCTATGAGCGCACCTATCACCCCATGTATGAGAAGGCCGGCGGCGTGCCCGCCATCAGCGAGGTGCGCTTTTCCATCACCAGCAACCGCGGTTGCATTGGTGAGTGTGCGTTTTGCAGCTTGGCCTTCCACCAAGGGCGCATCATCCAAAGCCGCAGCCACGAAAGCATCCTGGCAGAGGCGCAGATCATCATCGACTCGCCCGGTTTTAAGGGCTACATCCACGACGTGGGCGGCCCGACGGCTGACTTTCGCAAGCCGGCCTGCCCCAAGCAACTTGAGAAAGGCGCGTGCATCGGCAAGCGTTGCTTGAGCCCTAAGCCCTGCACGAGCTTGCAGGTGGATCACAGCGACTACGTGGAGTTGCTGCGCAAACTGCGCAAACTGCCTGGTATAAAGAAGGTGTTTGTGCGCAGCGGCATCCGCTTTGACTATGCACTGCTGGATAAACATGCAGATGAATACATCCACGAGCTGGCCGAACACCACGTCTCGGGGCAGCTGCGCCTGGCGCCCGAGCACATCAGCAACGAGGTGCTGCAGGTGATGGGCAAGCCTCCGCGGGAGAAATACGACGCGTTTGTAGCCAAGTTCAATGCAGCCAATGCTGAGCTGGGCATGAAGCAGTTTGTGGTGCCCTACTTGATGAGCTCGCACCCCGGAAGCACCCTTGCACAGGCCGTTGAGCTGGCAGAATATGTGCGCGACATGGGCTTCAACCCCGAGCAGGTGCAGGATTTCTACCCTACTCCGTCAACCATCAGCACCTGCATCTATTACACCGGCGTCGACCCCCGCACCATGAAGGAGGTCTACTGCCCGCGCACACCCCACGAAAAGGCGCTGCAACGTGCACTGATTCAATACCGCAACCCCAAAAACAAGCGCTTGGTTTTGGAGGCGCTGAAGCTGGCAGGGCGTGAGGATTTGATTGGCAACGGCCCCAAATGCCTGGTGCGCGCAGGTGGCGCCGGCGGCAAAGGCGGCAACAAGGGCGGCAAGCGCCCGGGTAAAGGCAGCGGCGGCAAGGGCGGCGGCGGCAAGGGCGGCAAGAGCGGTATCGCCGGTGCCAAGAATGCGCAGCGCAGCGGCAAGCGCCAAGGTGGCCGCCCGCCCAAAGCCACCGGCCACAAAGGCGGCATCCGAAAATAGCAGCGTTGCAGGCGCCGGCAGCATGCCAGCGGCCGCTTAGGTGTCGTTTATGAACGGCTTGCTCGTTCATAAACGGAAGTTAAGGGCGCCCTCCGCGGCTTAGGTGTCGTTTATGAACGCCCCGCTCGCTCATAAACGGCACTTAAGACGAACAGGGTGCGACTTGATGTGCGTTTACGGACGGCACTCCTCGTCCGTAAACGAAACCCAAGCGCCCCGTCTCCCCGCTAACCGCCGTTTACGGACGGCCGATCCATCCGTAAACGCGACCTAGGGGGCGGATTTCCCGACTGACCACCGTTTACGGACGATTCATCCATCCGTAAACGCGACTCAAGAGCGCAAATCGCCCGCTAACCGCCGTTTACGGACGGCGACCCTCGTCCGTAAACGAAACCTAAGCGCCCCATCCCCCCGCTAACCACCGTTTACGGACGGCACACCTCGTCCGTAAACGCAACTCAAGGTTGTGAGCTACTTCACGCATGAGCGCCCAAGGCGCGGTATCATGTAAGGCCGCAACCACAACCGAACGTGAAAGCAGTGAGAGATGGCTTCTGAGAGCATCCGCATCAAAGGTGCGCGCCAGCACAACTTAAAAGACTTCGACCTGGAAATCCCCCGCGACAAGCTGGTGGTGTTCACCGGGCTTTCAGGCAGCGGAAAGTCGTCGCTGGCATTCGACACCATCTATGCCGAAGGGCAGCGCCGCTATGTGGAGAGCTTGAGCTCATATGCACGCCAGTTTTTGGGCCAGATGGAAAAACCCGACATCGACTCCATCGACGGTCTCTCCCCTGCCATCTCAATCGACCAAAAGACCACCAGCAAAAACCCGCGCTCCACAGTAGGCACGGTGACCGAAATCTACGACTACCTGCGCTTGTTGTATGCCCGCATCGGTGTGCCGCACTGCCCGGAGTGTGGGCGCGTCATCGAAAAACAAACCGTCGACCAGGTCACCGACCGTGTTATGGGCCACGCCATGGGCGAGAAGATCATGGTGATGGCGCCCATCGTCAAGGGCCGCAAAGGCGAGTTTGTGCAGGTCTTTAAAGACCTCGCCAAGGAGGGTTTTAGCCGCGTGCGCATCGACGGCGAGGTGCATCGCTTGGATGAAGAGCTGAAGCTCGACAAGAAGCTCAAGCACAACATTGAGGTGGTTGTCGACCGCATCGCTGTGAAAGACACCAGCTCAGGGCGCCTAAGCGAAGCCATCGAGACGGCTACCACGCTGGCAAACGGCATCGTGCTCATCAAGGTTATGGGCGATGCCGGCGATGAAGCGCTTGCCAACGCCGAGCACTCCACCGGCGCTTTGGCCGCAAGCGGTGTGGCCGGCGAATACACCTTCAGCCTGGCCATGGCCTGCCCCGAGCACGACTATCACCTGCAAGATATCGAGCCTCGCAATTTCTCATTCAACGCACCTTATGGCGCGTGCCCGGATTGCTTGGGCCTCGGCTTTGTGCAGGGCGTCGACCCCGACCTGGTGGTGCCCGACCGCACTCTATCGGTGGCTGAAGGCGCCATCGCTTCTTTTAGCCCCTCGAGCAACTATTACCCGCAAATGTATGTGGCTGTGATCAAACACCTGACCGGCAGCACCGCCGACGTTGACACCCCCTGGGAAGACTTGCCGCTGAAGGTGCGCGATGCGCTGCTGTATGGCCTCGGCTCTGAAAAAGTGCGCATTGACTACGTGACCCGCGACGGGCGCGACACCTACTGGTATTCCCGCTGGGATGGTGTGCTCAGCGAAATCATGCGCAAATACAACGAAAGCGACAGCGAGCGCAGCAAGGAGCGCCTGGAGCAATACATGTCCATCGCGCCGTGTTCCACCTGCCGCGGTAGCCGCTTAAAACCCGAGGTGCTGGCCGTCACCATCCGCGACAAGAGCATCTATGAGGCGACCCAGCTTTCGGCCCTGCAGGCACTGGACTTCTTCAACGGCATCGAGATGACGCCCACCCAAAAGATTATCGGCGCGCCTATCATCAAAGAGATCGTTGCCCGCCTGCAGTTTATGGTCAACGTCGGCTTGGACTACCTGACCTTAGACCGCGCCACGGCCACGTTAAGTGGTGGCGAGGCTCAGCGCATCCGCTTGGCAACGCAGATTGGCGCAGGCCTGATGGGCGTGCTCTACATTTTGGATGAGCCTTCCATCGGCTTGCACCAGCGCGACAACGAGCGTTTGATTGCGACCCTGGAGCGCCTGCGCGACCTTGGCAACACCGTCATCGTGGTTGAGCATGATGAGGAGACCATCCGCAGCGCCGACTACGTGGTCGACATCGGGCCAGGGGCTGGCGTGCACGGTGGCGAGGTAGTCGCCGTGGGCACCCCTGAAGACATCGCTGCCTGCGAGCGCTCCATCACCGGGCAATACTTGGCCGGCACCCGCAGTGTGCCCACGCCCGAGAAACGTCGCAAGCCCAAACGTGGCAAGATCAAGTTGACCGGCGCGCAGGAAAACAACCTGAAAAACGTCAGTGTTGAAGTTGAGATTGGCACACTGACGGTGGTGACCGGCGTTTCAGGCAGTGGCAAATCGTCTTTGGTGACCGACACCTTGGCGCCGGCACTTTCCAACAAGATCATGCGCAGCCGCCACAAGGTGGGCAAATATAAGAAGCTCACCGGGCTTGAAAACATCGACAAGGTCATTAACATCGACCAAAGCCCCATTGGGCGCACCCCGCGCAGCAACCCTGCCACCTATATTGGCGTGTGGGATGACATCCGCAAGCTGTTCAGCAGCCTGCCTGAAAGCCGCGCCCGCGGCTTTAACGCCGGGCGCTTCTCCTTCAACACCAGCGGCGGGCGCTGCGAAGCGTGCAAGGGCGACGGCCAGCTCAAGATCGAGATGCACTTCCTTCCGGACATCTATGTGCCCTGCGAGGTATGCAACGGTAGCCGCTACAACCGCGAGACCCTGCAGGTGACCTATCGTGGCAAATCCATTGCCGATGTGCTGGATATGACGGTGGCCGAGGCCTGCGATTTCTTTGAGAACCTGCCCGCCATCAGCCGCAAGCTGCAGACCTTAAACGACGTTGGCTTGGGCTACATCAAACTGGGGCAGCCTGCCACCACGCTGTCAGGCGGCGAGGCACAGCGCGTCAAGCTTTCCAGCGAGCTGCAGAAAAAACAGACCGGCAAGACCTTCTACATTTTGGATGAACCCACCACGGGCCTGCACTTTGAGGATGTACGCCAGCTGTTGGCCGTGCTGCAACGCTTGGTGGATGCTGGCAACACCGTGTTGGTGATCGAGCACAACCTCGACATCATCAAGGCCGCCGACCGCATCATCGACCTAGGCCCTGAAGGCGGCGACCGCGGCGGCTCGATTGTGGTGTATGGCACCCCTGAGCAGGTGGCTGCCTGCGAAGAAAGCCACACCGGGCGCTTTTTGCGCGGCATCCTAGGGGCTGAGTAGGCGCTTACTGCACCCGCTCAGCCAGGGCAGTCAGGGTGTCGCCTGCCACGCGGTAGGTGGTCCACTCATCCAAGGGCACCGCGCCTAAGGACTCATAAAACTCAATGCTGGGGGTGTTCCAATCCAGGCAACTCCACTCCAAGCGCCCGCAGCCGCGCTCGACTGCCACCTGCGCCAAGCGGCTCAGCAGCGCCGTGCCGATGCCTTGGCCCCGCCACTCGGGGAGCACGCACAGGTCCTCCAGATAGATGCCGCCGCGCCCCAGCCAGGTTGAGTAGTTGTGAAAGAACAGGGCGATGCCCACAATTTCTTCGCCCTCCACTGCCACCAGACACTCGCACACCTTGCGCTCAAACATCCAGCTCGCCAGCATCTCAGGCGTGGCGATAACCTCGCCCGATGCGTGCTCATAGGCAGCCAAAACCTCGATAATGCGATGAATGCCAGCCACGTCTTGCGGCCCAGCAAAGCGAATCGCGTACATAGGCGCTCCTTTTCGTGTATACCCCATCTTTATTGCTCTTGTTGTAAGCGCAGCTGCTCGCAGATGATCTGCAGCAGCTCAACTGCAGGCTCAAGCACGGGCTCGCCAGAAGCGACAGGCATGCGGTAGACGTCTTTGTTGGGCACATGGATGACGCGCATCTTGGCCAGCTTGCCGTGGGCTTCTTTGTTGGCGCTGATGCAAAGAGCCAGTGGGCGCGAGATGGGGCCCACAACCAGCTTGCCGCCAACTTGCGCCACGCTCTCCACGCCGCACCCCTCGGCCAGCGCTTTGATGCGGCAGCGGTTGCAGATGTTGACAACAGCCTGCGGCAAACCACCGTAGTTCTGGCGCATGGCAGCGGCGATGTCGTCCACATCCTCCACCGTCAGCGCTGCGGCAAGGCGACGGTAGTAGGCGACGCGCTCATCGGCGGCGGGCATGTATTCCTCGGGGATGATGAAGTCGGCCTTCACGTCGACGCGGATATCCTTGTGCGCCACCACGTCCTCGCCGCGGGCATCGCTTACGGCCTCAGCCAGCATGGAGGCAAACAGATCGAAGCCCACAGCGCTCATGTTGCCGCTTTGCTCAGCGCCCAGCAGCGTGCCAGCACCGCGAATCTCCAAGTCTTTCATGGCGATCTTCATACCGCTGCCCAAATCGGTCAGCTCGCCGATGGCCTCCAAGCGCGTGGTGGCCTCTTCGGTTAAGGGGCGGTCTGCCGGGAACAAAAAGTATGCATAGGCCTGGCGCATGGAGCGGCCCACGCGGCCTTTCAGCTGATACATCTGGGCAAGGCCCAAGCGCTGCGAGTCTTCGATGATGAGGGTGTTGGAATGGGGGTTGTCCAGGCCAGACTCCACAATGGTGGTAGAGACCAGCACGTCGATCTGCCCGGCGGTAAACGACTCCATGGCATCTTCAACCTGCTTGGGCGTCATCTGCCCATGGGCCACGCCAATGCGGGCCTCGGGCGCCGCCTGGCGCACGCGCTCCACCGCGTCTTCGATGGTGCGCACCCGGTTGCTGACGTAGTAGACCTGGCCCTCGCGCTCCAGCTCGCGGCGGATAGCGCCGCTGACCACATCGGCATCCCACTCCCCCACGTGCACCTTGATGGGGCGGCGGTTGGTGGGCGGCGTGGTTATCAGGCTCATATCGCGCACGCCGCTCAGGCTCATCTGCAGGGTGCGCGGGATAGGCGTGGCCGAAAGCGTCAGCACGTCCACGCTTTCGCGCAGGTTTTTCAGCTGCTCTTTGTGGCCCACGCCAAACCGCTGCTCCTCATCGATGATGACCAGCCCCAAGTTTTTGGGGTTGACATCGCGGCTGAGCAAACGGTGGGTGCCCACCAGCATATCAACGCTGCCTGCGGCAAAGCCTTCCAGCGCCGCTGCTTGCTGGCCTTTCGTCCTGAAGCGGCTCATCTCCTCAATTTCGATGCCAAAGGGTGCAAAGCGGTCATGAAAGGTCAGGAAGTGCTGCTGGGCCAAGACCGTGGTGGGGCATAAAAACATGACCTGTTTGTGGTCGGCAATGGCTTTGAAGGCGGCACGCAGGGCAACCTCAGTTTTGCCAAAACCCACATCGCCGCAGATCAATCGGTCCATGGGCTTTTCGGATTCCATATCGGCCTTGACATCGGCGATGGCGGCCAGCTGGTCGGCGGTCTCCTCATAGGGAAACAGCTGCTCCATCTCGGTCTGCCAGCTGCTGTCTGCTGAATAGCTGTAGCCCTTCACCGTTGAGCGGCGTGCATAAAGGTCTACCAGGTCGAAGGCAAGCTTCTTGGCCGATTTGCGGGCCTTGTTGGTAGCACGCGTCCAGTCGGCGGTGTGCAGGCGCGTCAAACGTGGGTTTGCGCCATCTGGGCCCACATAGCGCGTGACCCGGTCAATCTGCTCGATGGGCACGAAGAGCTTGTCTTCCTCCGCATAGCACAGCAGCATGTAGTCGCGCTCAGCACCGGCGACCTCTTGGCGCACGAAGTCCTTAAAAAGCGCGATGCCGTGGGTGGCATGCACCACATAGTCGCCCGGCTTGAAGGGAAAGGTGACCTCGGTGATATCGATGCGCTTGGGTGAGCGGCGGCGGGCCGCGCGCTGCGAAAGGTCCGCAATCGCAAGGATCGCCAACCCCGCATCGGGGATGATAAAGCCGCTGGGCACGTCCAGGTCGGTCATGTTCACAAGGTCGTTGCGCAGCGGGCCATCACTTGTGTTGAGCGCCTCCACGTAGGAGATGTGGTTGTCGGTCAGCAGCAGCTCGGTGTCTTTGCGGGCATTGCGGTCAGGCACCGAAAATAACGTGATGCAACGGGAATCAGCCAAGGCGGCGCAGGTGGCAACCAGTTTTTCCATACGGCCTGAGAAGCTGGGGCGCTCAATAGCGATATCAACATCAACGCTGGCCCCTACCCGCATCAGCGATTGCAGGGTCAAGCGCTGCTGAGTGCCAAAGTCCATCTTGGCAGGAGCGCAATATAGGCGTGCCACTTCATCAGGCTTTATGCCATTGTTTGAGGCGTGGGCTGCAATTTCATCGTAGCGGCGGCTGGCATCGTCAAACAGTGAACGCGGCTCGGTCAAGACCACCAACGTTTCAGGCGACATG
>R11__coassemble_939_pt1 | contig 17475 bp, 13 predicted proteins | sample R11__metabat2_low_PE_020 | metagenome-assembled genome bin R11 | reverse complement strand
CTACATTGACACCCGCGGCTGTCTTGAAGAGCCGCTGAAATTCTCAGAAGCCGTTATCAAGGGCCTGGCCCCTGGCGGCGGTCTGCTCGTCCCCACCGAGATCCCACAGCTTTCTTTGGATGAGATTGTGGCACTCGGCAAGCTGCCTTATGCCGAGCGTGCTGCAGCCATCTATAAGGCTTTTGGTGTTGACTTTACTGATGATGAGCTCAGCAAACTCATGGCAACGGCCTACGGCAACAACTTTGACACGGCAGCTATCGCCCCGGTGGTCAAGGTGGGCGATGATGGCATGTACGTGCTGGAGCTGTGGCACGGCCCCACCAGCGCCTTTAAGGATATGGCCCTGCAATGTTTGCCGGTGTTTTTCAGCGCCAGCGTTGAGAAGCTGCAGCAAGCAGGCGAGCTTGAAAACGACTTCCTCATTGCGGTGGCGACCAGCGGCGACACCGGCAAAGCCGCTTTGGAGGGCTTTGCGAACCGCGATCACATTTCCATCGTGGTCTATTACCCCGACGGCGGTGTCTCCGACATCCAATACAAGCAGATGGCAACCCAAAAGGGCGACAACGTGTGCGTCTATGGCGTGCGCGGCAATTTCGACGATTGCCAGACGTCGGTCAAGCGCATGTTTGGCGATGCAGCTTTCAACGATAAGCTGATGGCCGAGAACAAGATTGCGCTTTCCAGCGCCAACTCCATCAACTGGGGCCGTTTGCTGCCGCAGGTTTGCTACTACATCAGTGCCTATGCGCAGATGGTCGCCCAGGGCGACGTCAAGGCAGGCGAGCCCATTGACGTTACCGTCCCCACTGGCAACTTTGGCAACATTTTGGCCAGCTGGTATGCCATGCAGGTGGGTGTTCCCATCGAAAACGTTGTGTGTGCGTCTAACACCAACCGCGTGCTGACCGACTTCATCGAGACGGGCACCTACACCATCCAAGATCGTGAGTTTGTGTTGACCCCCAGCCCGTCTATGGACATCCTCGTTTCTAGCAACCTGGAGCGCCAGCTGTTCGAGCTGACGGGCCGCGATGCGCAGGCCATCAGCACCTGGATGCGCCAGCTGAACGAGGAAGGTGCCTTCACCATCGACGAGAAGACCTTTGCCGCGCTGCGCAAAAACTACAAGGCTGGCTCGGTTGATAACGCCACGTGCTTGGCAACCATCAAAACCGTGTTCGACGAGGAAAACTACCTGCTTGACCCCCACACTGCCGTTGCTTGGAAGGTAGCACGCGACAACAAGGGCAAAAACCCGATGCTGGTGGCAAGCACGGCCCGCTGGGCAAAGTTTGGTGGCGATGTCTACCGCGCGCTCACGGGTATCCCTGCAGGTGAGCCGCTGCCTGCCGAGGTCGCTGAGCTGACGGGTGCGCAGCTGAACCGCAAAGTTGTTGAACTGACGGGCGTTGAGGGCTGCTACGGCGTGCCTCAAGCACTTGATGAGCTCGATGATGTTGCGATTCGTTTTACCGAGGTTATCGACGGCGACACTGCCGCAATCGAAGGCGCGGTCAGCGCGTTTCTTGCCTAGTTGCTTGCAACGTTTGAGCACGTCAGCGGCCGCCTTATATAAGGCGGCCGCTTTTAATTTCACATAAAATAATTTTATTAGACACGCAAATTATCAGAAATTAAGATAAAATCGCTGCTAGCGAGATAAAGGCAGAGTTTCCATTGGAGGGTTAACCATGTCTGATAGAAAAGAGCTGGCAGCTCAAGTAAAGATCATGATTACAAGTGCAGATGACCGCAAAGGCCCAAGCTTTGGCAAGGGTGCAGCTGTTCTTTTGCACGGTATCGAGGAGAACGGCTCGTTGAACAAGACGGCCAAAAATCTGCATATGGCTTATAGCAAGGCATGGAGCATGATAAAAAAGGTCGAGGGCGGCCTGGGTTTTCAGCTTATCGACCGCTATGGCGCACGCGGCTCTGTTCTGACGGAGGACGGCAAGCGTTTCCTTGAGTTGTATGACCAGTTTGAAAAGGAAGTTGATGAGTACGTGCGTGCTCGCTTTGACGAGACCTTTAAGGATTTTTAGCCGCTCGCTTTTGTTTTAGCTAACACACAAGAAAGTGGCGGCGCCGCAGTTCATTGCAGCGCCGCCACTTTTTTGTGCTCTTGCTGTGGCAGTCTAGTTGGAGCTATTGGTCGTGCCACCGGTGTCCGTTGAGGTGTTGTCTTGCGAGGTACCTCCATCGGTGCTGCCAGAGGTGTCGGTTGGCGTTGTGGGCGTCGGGTCTGGCGTGGGCTCCGGCGTCGGGTCAGTGTATTGATACACATACAGTGTGACCGAAGAGCCGTAGGAGGCCGTGGTGCCTGCAGATGGGTTGGTGCGCGCTACAATGCCGTCCTTGCTAGAGTCTGTGGTGCTCTCATAGCTGATAGAAACATTGAAGCCCTTGCCAGAAAGCTCGCTTTTCGCGCTGCTGGCGTTCCAGCCCTCAACATTGGTGACAGTTGCCGTGTGCTTGCCCTTAGAGACGTAGTAGGTGACTGTTGAGCCCTTCTGCACTGCTTCTTTTGCATTGGGGGATTGGCTGCAAATCTTGCCTTCTTCAACTGAGTCGGAATAATCCTCGTTGGCAGCGCCAACCAGACCAACCTGAGCCAAAAGCGCCTCAGCTTCAGCAGCAGTCTTGCCGCTTAAGTCAGGCACCTCAACGGCGGTGGGCTCAACAGTGCCTGAAGAGACAACGATGTTGATTTTAGAGTCGCTTTCAGCGGAGGTGTTGGCATCCGGGTTTTGGCTGATGACCAGGCCCTCTGCCACGGTGTCGCTCGTCTTATATTTAACGTCGCCCACCGTAAAACCATATTCAGTGATAGTGGAGCGGGCCTCTTGCTCAGTCATGCCAACAACGTTGGGCACGATAATCTTTTCGGCAAAGGAGCCGGTGGCAACCGCTATGCCAATTCCGCAACCAGCCAGCACCAAAATGATCAGCAGGGCAATAAGGACCTTTTTGCCTGCGCCCGACTTCTTTTCTTCCTCTTCAAAGTTGTTATCAATGAGGGTGGTGTGAGCAGCGCTGTTGCCCTTGACCGGGTCCATCAGGCGGGTGGTGTCGGTGCCAGCATAGGCACCCGTTGCGCCCGTTGCACCGGCGCTGCGCCCTGCCAGGTAATCATCGAGGGCCTGGCGCATCTCGTTTGCGCTTGCCCAGCGGGTTTCAACGTTTTTGGAGAGCGCCTTCATGATGATGGCTTCGAGGTCGCGGTCAATCTTGGGGTTGATTTCGCGGGGCGGCACAGGCTGTTCGTTAACCTGCTTAACCGCCACAGAAACGGCGTCGGGGCCATCGAAAGGCAGCTGCCCGGTGGCAGCCTCATACATAACAATGCCCAAGGAGTACAGGTCGCTTGCACCGGTCAGGTGCTTGCCCTGCGCTTGCTCGGGGCTGACGTAGTGGGCGGTGCCTAAAACGGAGGAGTCCTGGGTCATATCGGAATTTCCGGCCTGCGCGATGCCGAAGTCCATGACCTTAACGTTGCCATCAGTCTGCACCATAATGTTGGCAGATTTGATGTCGCGGTGGATGATGCCATATGAGTGGGCAACAGAAAGTGCAGAACACACCTGGCTGCCAATCTCAGCAACTTTGCGCGGATGAATGGCGCCGCGCTGTTGCACGGCTGTCTTCAGATCGGTGCCGCGCACATATTCCATGACGATGTAGTACATCTCGTCATCTTTGCCCCAGTCGTAGATATTGACGATGTAGGGGCTGGTCAGGTTTGCAGCAGCCTGAGCTTCCTGCCTAAACCGCGCCGCAAAGGTGCTGTCTGCAGCATACTGAGGCAGCATGACTTTCACGGCCACCGTACGGCCCAATGTGGAGTCTGAAGCCTTAAAAACCTCGGCCATGCCGCCCATCCCGACTTTTTCGGTAATCTCATAGCGGCCGCCGAATACGCGCTTATCCAACTCGCTTCTCCTTAATCAAACATGGCACCAACTGGTGCACTTGCCAAACCGATTCTAAACAAACAATCGCGCCCTTTGCAGGTTGCGTGAAAAAATCCATCTTCCCTACAATGCTCCCAGCTCCCTTAACGCGGTGTAAAGAACATTGCGTGCAAGCGGGGCAGCAACGGTGCCACCCTCGCCATCAGCATCTTCAATGACCATGGCAATGGTCACGCTTTGCCCGTTGGCGGTTGCTGTGCCAATGAACCAAGCGTTGTCGCTGTCATCGCTGACCTGTGCGGTTCCGGTCTTACCGATGACAGTAGCGCCCTCAATCTGTGCCGCTGTGCCCGTGCCGCTGGTAACAACCGTTTCAAGCATGGCTTGCTCAGCCTGGGCGGTGGTGGGGCTCATGGCCGTTCCAAGCTGGGCAGCGCTCGTGGTTGCTGTGACAGCGCCCGTGCTTGAGATAACGTGGTCAACGATGTAGGGCTTCAGCACCACACCATCGTTGCTGATGGCAGCCATAACCATAGCCATCTGCATGACGGTGGTCTGGGGGCCTGCGGGGCTTGAGTGCTGGCCAACGGGCTGGCCGACGCCTGCCCAAGCGGTCTCCCACTCGCTCATCTCGCTTGCCTTGGGCATCAACGAGGTAGTCATCGTGAAGTCTTGGGCGGTGGAGTCGTTATCAAAGCCGAAGCTTTCAGAGTAGGAAACGAGTTTTTCTGCGCCCATCTCATCGGCAATCTGCGCAAACACGGTGTTGGATGAGACGGCCAGCGCCTCTTCCACACTGATGGTGCCGTGCGAGCTGCCACCGTGGTTGGTGACCTCGGCGTTGCCAATTTCTATGGAAGCCGGCGACTCATACTGTGAATCGGCTGTGACGATGCCTAAATCTAAGGCAGCGGCAAGGGTTACCACCTTGAAGGTGGAACCAGGCGCATACAAAGCGCCGGTGGCGCGGTTGATAAGGCTGCCGTCGCTGCTTGAGCCATCCAAAAGCGACACGACATTATTGATGTCGTAGGTGGGGGCTGATGCCTCGGCTAGCACCGCGCCAGTTGAGGTGTTGAGCACAACACAAGCACCCGTTTGACCGCTGAGCGCATCCTCAGCAGCTTGCTGGATATCTGCATCCAGAGTCAAAACCACGTCGTTGGCGGTGGTTGAAAGCCCCGCTTCGCTACGGACAACATCAACAATCGAGGCAAAGTTTTCCTCGCCAACCAAGGTGCTCGACATGCTGGCCTCTACACCTGAGGTTCCATATTGCGAGGAGTAGTAGCCCACGACGGCGGCAGCCATGCTGCCTTGCGGGTAGGTGCGGCTGTAGGTGCCATCCTCGTTTTGAACCGACTGGGCCAAAACGACGTTGTCCGAGGTAAGGATCGAGCCGCGTTCGCGTTGTGCCTGCTTGGCGATGGTGTGGTTGTTGGTCTCGCGGCTTTGCAGCTCATCGGCCTCAACAACTTGGATGTAGGTCAGGTTTGCAATGGCGATGGCAAAGAGCACGGCAAGCAGCGTCATGGTCTTCGTCAAGCGTTTGCCCAAGGCCACACGGCCTAAAACGCCGGCGCCATCCCCCAGGAAGGCAGATGGGCTGATCTGCATGGTGCCCGTCATCTCGGTGTTCAAACCGGTGCCCTCATCACCTGCACGCAGCAGCAAGCCGACGATGATGAAGCAACCGATGAGCGATGAGCCGCCTTGGCTCATGAACGGCAAGGTGATGCCCGTTAGTGGGATCAGGCCGGTAACGCCGCCGATGATGATGAAGGCCTGCAAGGCGATGGAAAACGAGACGCCTGCGGCCGTGAAGGCAGCGACGTCAGACTTTGCGCGTGCGGCAGTTGCAAAGCCGCGCACCGCAAAGAGGATGTACATGATGATGACGCCCGCTGCACCAAAAAGGCCCAGCTCCTCGCCGATAGCGCTGAAGATAAAGTCGCTTGCCACCTCGGGGATGTAGGTGGGAAGGCCCCGCCCGATGCCCGAGCCGAACAGGCCGCCATCGGCCAGGGAATACAGCGATTGCACCAGCTGGTAGCCGCTATCGGTTGCATAGGCGAAGGGGTCAAGCCAGATGGCAATGCGTGTTTGCACATGGCTAAACACGAAGTAGAGAGCCGTGCCGCCTATGGCCAGCAACAAAATGCCAATGAGCACATAGGAGATGCGCCCTGTGCAGATGTAGAGCATTGCCAGAAAGATGCCGAAAAGCAAAAGGGCACTGCCCAAGTCTTTTTCGAAAATGATGACCAGCATGGCCACTGCCCACATGGCAATCAAAGGAAACATGGTGCGCAAGTCGGGGATTTTGATGCCAATGCGGGTGCTGCGCAGTGTGGAAAGCATCTCGCGGTGGTCGGCCAGGTATGAAGCGAGGAACAAGATGATAGCTATCTTTGCCAGCTCGCCAGGCTGAAATGAGAAACCGGCAATGGAAAGCCAGATGCGCGAGCCGTTGTATTCAACGCCAACGACTGGCAACATGGGCAGCAGCAGCAACACGACGCCCACCAAAAGCGTGGTGTATTTATATTCCCCGAGCTTTTCGATGCTGGGCACAAAGATGATGGTCAGCACCAAACAGGCAATGCCTGCAAACAACCAGCCGATCTGCTTGAGAGCGGTGGTTTCGTCGGCCAAACGCAAGACAAAGCAGATGCCGATGCCAGCCAACAAAAACACGATGGGAAGGATGCCGCCGTCGGCATTTGGGGCGAATTTGCGGATGGCAAGGTGCGCTACAAAGAAGGAAATGACGAGCGCTATGGGCACAGCAAACGAGGCCAGCGTCAGCTCGTAGCCTTCGCTCACCAGCAGCATCAAAAACAGCAGCAACAGCACGGGCGTTGCCGCTATCAAAAGCCAAAGCTCTGTTGTTCTACGTGCGCTCATAGTCTTTAGGGTTACTGTTCTTTCTTAGCAGTGTTGCTGTCTGCCTTGCTGTCTTGATAGGTCTCGATGAGGCTTTCTGCTTCGCTTAGCGAGCCTGCCGCCTCACCGTCTTTCAGGCGCTGGGCAGTGGTGGGGGCCAGATCATCGGAGGTGATGTCGGTTTCCTCTTCAAGCCAGCTCAACTCAAAGGGGCCCACCTTGCCAGGGATGCCTCGGTAAATGTTCACTTGGTCGTTTTCCAAAATCACGTAATAGGAGTTTTGCGCATAGGCATAGACGCCGGCGCAGGCGCCGATGCAGATGACGAGCACGGCGGCAACCCAGATGAGCGGCGCCAAAAAGCGCTTCTTCGGCTTGGGCTCTTCGCTTGCCTTGCGCTGGGTCGGCTTGCTTTTTGATGCATCGCTGAAGGGGTCAACCACCACTACGGTGACATTGTCGCTTCCGCCGGCGTCGAGTGCGGCCTCGATGAGCGCATCACAGCACTCATTGACATCGTCATTGGCACGCATGGTCTTTTCGATGGTTGCATCGTCAACCATGCCACACAGGCCATCGGAGCACAGCATCAAGCGATCGCCTTCGCTAATGCGCAAGATATAGATATCGGGTTCAACCGTTATGTCGCTACCCAATGCTCTGGTGATGACCGAGCGCTGGGGGTGCACGCGCGCCTCTTCTTCGGTGATGTGGCCTTGCGCCACCATATCGGCAACAAGTGAGTGGTCACGGGTGAGGCGCTGCAGGTTGCCTTCGTGCAGCAAATAGGCGCGGGAGTCTCCCACCTGGCCGAGCACCAGCTGCTCGCCAAAAATTTGGGCAGCGATGATGGTGGTTCCCATGCCGGCACGGCCCTTGCCCTCTTCAACGCCGCGCAAGATTGCCGTGTTAGCGGCCATGATGGCTGCAGCTAATGCATCGCCATCGGGCTTTGAGGGTGCGCGGGCAACCAAGGTCTCGATGGCGATTTCACTTGCCACCTCGCCCGACTCATGGCCTCCCATGCCGTCGGCAACAGCAAAAACTGGTGACTGCGCAACAAAGGTATCTTCGTTGTGTTCACGCACGCAACCAACGTCGGTGCGGGCAGCATACACCTCAGGGATAGATCGTTTTGCCTTAGCTTTGCTCATGCTAAAAGCTTCCTCTACTTTCTACTTACTTTGATATCGCAATTGCCGATGTGCACCGTGTCGCCCGAGGAGCAGGTGACACTTTGGTGGATCGGCTCGCCATTGAGGTAGGTCCCGTTGCGCGAGCCCAGATCTTCAAGCATCAGGCTTTGGCCCATAAGTGAAAAACGGGCGTGGCGCCCCGAGACAACATCCTCGCCAATGAGGATATCGCTGCCAGGTGCGCGGCCAATCACAACGGGGGTCGCAACGACTGTCTTAACGCCTTTGAGCTCTTTGGGGCCGCGCTCGATGGTGAGCGTCCATGCAGGCAGCTTTTTGTTTTGGCCCTTAACAAGACCAATGCCAGTGCGCATCACGGCGAACAAAAAGATATAAAGTAGGGCAACCAGCAGCAGTCGGCCAGCCAAAAGCAGCAGGTCAATCACGGTTTAATCCTCCATGAAACTAAAGCGGGTGCTGCCAATTTCGATGACGTCGCCATCAACAAGCTGGCAGGTGGTGATGGGCATGTTGTTAACCGTGGTGCCGTTGGTTGAGCCCACATCGCTGAGCACCCAGTGGCCATCCCTAAATGTCAACCCCGCGTGCTGACGCGAGGCGCCAGCGTCGCGCACACAAATATCCGAGGTTGAAGCGCGGCCGATGGTCAGCGTGTCGCCCTTGAGCTTGTACACCTGGTTGGTGCTTAAGTTGGTGAGCGTTGACTGCGCCGGCTTTGGGGCAGGTTTCTCGGCCGCACGGGGCGCAGAAGCACTTGCTGCTGCAGCTGCTGCGGCGGCCGCAGGAGCAGCGGCAGGGGCAGCTGCCGGAGGCTCTTCCTCGATGTGGTTATAGAAGAAGTCTTCGGCATCTTCAGGCACATAGCTTGCACTTTGCATGTCTGCAGGCGTGAAGGGGTCGAAGGTGGCAGCGTCGGCCGTGCGGGCAACACGCGGTGCCGGGGTCGGCTCGATGCCGTAGTGAATCATCTCTTCTTCACGCAAATCTTCGACGATGACGGGTGAGACGCTTTCTGCGATAACGTCAAACCTGCCGCGCTTGAGGCCCTCGTCCACCATAAAACGCACCAGCGGTGGGCAGTCAAACAGCAGCTTCTGCTTTGCTGCGGCGCTGGTCAGGTAGGTTTCGATTTCCCCTGCGAGCGTGGGGTAATAGCCTTCCATGCGGCGGTCGTCTTCCGGTGAGACAAGCACGTTATAAAGAGTCGGCGCATACTCATGCCCCACACCGACCATCTTCTCGCGTTGCATTTCTTTAGCAGCACGCTTGGCGATCTTTACCGGCTCGAGGCCGCCGCCGCTTTCAATAACGTCTTCTGCCTTGTCTTCAAAGCGGGAGAGAAAGCCCATTTAATCCACTTCCTTACTTTCACGATACGGTGCACCCAAGGCGCCGATGACGCAAATGAGTGCGCCAGCGAGCACAATGGGGATGATCCATTCATTTGCCGGGATATCAAACGTGCGCGAGACAACCCAGCCGGCAGCAACTTGGCCGCCAAACAACAAAGCGGTGCTAAAGACGCCGCCGATGATGGCCCACATGCGCTTTGCCCGCGAGCAAAAGGCGGACATAAGCGCCGCAGCAATAACCCAAGTAACGGCAAAAGCCCAGGTTGAAGGTGCCGTTAAGAGCGCATAGAAATCGACCGCCTGTTCAGGAGCGATAACCCAAAGATTAAATTTCAGCATGCTGCCACTGCCAGTGGCAATGCCCAGCGAAAGCGCTAAAACCACCTGCATCAATGCGGTGATAATGGAGCGCCCAAACGTCAGGTTAAAGCCTGTGACCAAAGGTGTTAGCGGGGTAAACCCAATAAGCCCCAAAGGCGCGGTGGCCAAGGTGGCATTTGCAGAAGCCGTCTCGATGCGGCCGGCCACCAGCCACCAGCAAACTGCAATGATGATGAGCGTGGCACCAAGCCAGGCAGGGGTTGCTGGGTTATAGATGATGCCTGCACCAAGGGTTGCTATGGCAACCAAGGCGCCAACGCCTGGTGCTGCCGCGCCAATTGCCCCGGCAATCAGGGCAATTGCAAGGGATATGGGCAGGCTGAGCGCGTTGAAAGCAACAACGCCGACGGCCGCTACCCACCAGCTCATGATGGCAGCTCCGCCGCGCCCAACAATGGTGCGAACCGTGTCGGGGATGCGGTCCCATACGCCGTCGGCTTCTTCACGGGCGAGGTAGCGCTCGTCGTCAGGCTCCTCGCTGCAAGAAAGCTGATGCAGTTTGGCGATGCCCTCATTCGGGTCGCCCAAGAAGGGCAACAGCTCATCGGCAAACTCGCCGACGCTGCGCGTGCGATGTTCGCGCTCGGGGCTGATAGCCCGGGCAAACACCGAGTCGATGCTGGGGTTGACGTCATCGCGGGCACGGCTGGGTGCCTTGATGGCGTGACGGCGCATGCGCTCGAGGCTGTCGTTTAGGTCTTGCACAAGGTAAGGGTTGTAGCCGCAGAACAGCTCATAGACAACCATGGCAAAGGCGAACACGTCGCTTCGCTGGTCAAGGTTTTCGCCGTTGATCTGTTCAGGGGGCATATAGCCGATGGTGCCGCCAAGTGCCTGACCATAACCTTGGGCCGAGGAAAGCTCCGAGATGCCAAAGTCGCTGACCTTTACGCGCCCTGAGCGGTCTATCAAAATATTTTCAGGCTTGATGTCGAGGTGCAGCACCTGGTTTTCGTGGGCGAACTCCAGTGCATCAGCACAGCAGTCAACAATGGCGGCCAAGATGTCGAGGTCAAACTCGCCGGGGCGGGTGCGTGCCATCAACTTGGGCAGTGAGATGCCTTCGACTGCCTCCATGATGAGGTAGGCCTCGCCGCCTTCGACAGCAAAGTCAATAACATCAACGATGCAGGGGTGCTTGAGCATGGCCCCTGTACGGGCCTCGGCAAGCCCGGGAACACTGCCCTCGGCAGAGCCATAAAGCGACATGCTTTTTATGGCAACACGGCGCTGAAGGGAGGTATCCCAGCAAATCTGAACAATGCCGCTGCCGCCTTCTCCAGAGACTTCAATGGGGCGGTAGCGATCCAAAATAAGTGGACCTTGCACGTATGCCTCGTTTCGTTAGTGTATTTCGTGCATCGCATCATTATAGCGTGAGACCCCGAGATAAAGTGCGGGAAACGGCCAGCAGTTCAGCATTTCGGGGAATAAAAAAACCGCCCGAAAGGGCGGTGAAAAATTTATGGTGCGGGTGAGAGGATTTGAACCTCCACGAGAATCAAGTCTCACTGGCACCTGAAGCCAGCGCGTCTGCCGTTCCGCCACACCCGCGTGGCGCACTTGTTGCGCGAAGCAGTATCTTAGAGAAAAGTCACTTTGAGTGCAAGGGCGTTTTTGCAAGTTTTTACAGGAGATTAGCTGGAATTTATTTTCAACCAAGAATGAAAGGCTGTTACGGCATAATGGGTAGCGGTTGAGTTGAGGGGCTACATGGCCTCTCAGGAGAAAGTAGGAGTTCACATGGCAGAAGAAATGCCCCAGTGCCCAGGGTGCCACATTGGCTGCAATCTTGCTAAGCCGCAGTGTGGCAAGGGCCTGAAGTTTGTTGAGATGCTCGCTGCTGGCGAGGAACTTCCCGAGCGCCGTGGCCCCGGAGGCCCGCGCGGCGGCAAACCCGGTCCCGGTGGCCCCGGTGGCCCGAAGGGTGAAAAGAAAGGCGGCTTTGCTGGCCCGCCCAACGCAACGATTGAAATGCGTATGAACCACCTGGCAATGATTTACAACACCATCATGCCGGGCATCCTTGCCAACAAGCCCGCTATGCAGGCTGATGACAAGACCAACATCCTGACCTGGATGGGCCGCACCGAAGGCAAGATGGCCCGCGCAATCATGCCCGAGCGCGTGCGTGGCATCGATGCCGATAACTTGGACGCAACCTTGGCTGAGATGGTTGAGGCCGGCCTTGTTGAGACAGTCGAGGTCAATGGCGTCGAGTTCTACCAGCAGGCTGCTGCCGGCGCCGATGCCGTCAAGGAGTACGAGAAGGCCCACGCCGACTCTGTTGCCGAGACCTTCAGCATGCTGACTGAAGACGAGATCATCACGTTGGTGACCTTGAGCCACAAGATTATGGAGGCCAACCGCCCCGCAGGTGGCCCCGGCCCGCGCTAAGTGCTGAGAGGCAGCAAATAACATCTTTTGAGAGAGGGGGAGTGGCCGCACGGGGCCGCTCCCCTTATGTTTGCGAGCTGTTTATGAGCGGGCGACTCATTCATAAACGGCAGTTAAGCCCCGGGTCCTTCCCTTGGGTGTCGTTTATGAACGGGCAACTCATTCATAAACGACAGTTAAGCCCCGGGTCCTTCCCTTAGGTACCGTTTATGAACGGCCAGCTCGTTCAAAAACGGCAGTTAAGCCCCCAAATCCCTCCTTAATGTTTGTTTATGAACGAGTCCGGCGTTCATAAACGATACTTAAGCCTCCAAAGCCCTCCATAACATGCATTTATGAACGAATTGGTCGTTCATAAACAACACTTAAATTCGCGAGTAAGGTGCGTGCTTGCTTCCTCAACGCTCAACTTTCTCCTACAATCAAAAGCGCACACATCAAAAAAGGAGGAACAATGAGCGTTGATGCGGCATTTTGCCCTGTTGAAACCCCGGCCCAGCAGGAACTGTTGGCACAGTTGGCAGCAGAGATTTGGGGCGAATATTGGCCAAGCCGCATCGGGCAGGCTCAGACCGACTATATGATCGAGAAGTTCCAAAGCCTAGACGCCATCCGCACCGACATGGCCCAAAACGCCTATGAGTACTGGTTTTTGTGTGTGCCGGCCGAATGTTCTGATAGTGCCTATGAATTTGAGGACGGCAGGCGCATCGTGGGCTTTACCGGCGGGCATGTTGAGCCCGAGACCAACCGCTTCTTCATCTCAAAGATCTACCTGCTTGCGTCTGAGCGTGGCAAGCACTACTGCTCTCAGGTCATCAGCTTTTATAACGACCTTTGCTTAGATAGGGGCCTGCAGGCGATGTATCTCACCGTCAATAAATATAACGAGATGGGCGTGCGCGCCTATGAGGCCAAGGGCTTTGAGACCATTGAGTCTGTTGAGACAGACATCGGCAGCGGCTTTATTATGGATGACTTCATCATGCAGCGAGCCGCCTGCTAACGATAAAGACAAAAAGGGCGCCCGGGTGCTTATAAACACCCGGGCGCCTTCATGTTTTTGCAGGCGAGCGCTTACTTGCCGTCGATGACGTCGCAGCCCATGTAGGGGCGCAAGGCCTCAGGCACGGTGATGGTGCCATCGGCGTTCTGATAGTTCTCGATGACAGCTGCCATGGTGCGGCCAACGGCCAGGCCGCTGCCGTTGAGGGTGTGGGCAAATTTCTTTTTGCCATCGGCAGTCTTGTACTTGATGTTGGCGCGGCGTGCCTGGAAGTCTCCGCAGTTAGAGCAGCTGGAGATTTCTTTGTAGGCATCGTAGGAGGGCAGCCAGACTTCCAGGTCGTAGGTCTGACGTGCACCAAAGCCGATGTCGCCGGTGCACAGGCTGATAACGCGATAGGGCAGGTTCAGGCCCTGCAGCACCAGCTCTGCCTCGTAGGTCATATCTTCCAGCTCGTCGTCGGAGGTTTCCTCGGTGGCAAAGCGCACCATCTCGACCTTGTCGAACTGGTGGGCGCGAATCAGGCCGCGAGTGTCACGGCCAGCGCTTCCGGCTTCCTCCCTAAAGCAGGGGGTGTAGCCGCAGTAACGATAGGGCAGGTCTGCTTCATCGAGAACTTCGCCGCGGTGCAGGTTGGTCAGCTGGACCTCTGCGGTGGGGATGAGATACAGCCCCTCGGTGGTCTTGAACAGGTCGTCCTCAAACTTGGGCAGCTGGCCGGTGCCAGTCAGGGTCTCGGCGTTTGCCAAAGCGGGCACCCAGTATTCGGTGGCACCACGGTCCAGGTGAAGGTCAATCATGTAGTTGATGAGGGCGCGCTCGAGTTTTGCGCCTTGGCCACGCAGCACGCTAAAGCGGCTATGAGCCAACTTCACGCCACGCTCGAAATCGATAATGCCCAGCTCAGGGCCGAGGTCCCAATGAGGCTTCATCTCGAAGTCGAAGGTGCGCGGGGTGCCCCAGCGGCGCACTTCGGGGTTGTCATCTTCGCTAGCGCCCACCGGAGTCTTTGGGCTGCACATGTTGGGCACGCTCATGGCCAAGTCGTTCAGCTTGGCATCGAGCTCGGCCTGCTTGGCATCCAGCTCGGCAATCTCATCGCCAACGGTGCGCATCTCAGCCTTCAGCGCCTCGGCCTCGTCTTTGCGCCCGTCTTTCATCATGACGCCGATTTCCTTTGAGGAGGCATTGCGCTTTGCCTTCAGCGCCTCAACCTGGCCGATGACAGCGCGGCGCTGCTCATCGAGCTCAAGGAATGCGTTGATATCCCATTTGTTGTTGCGGTTCTTGCAGTTTTCGGCCACAAGCTCCGGGTTCTCGCGAATAAAACGAATGTCGAGCATTGTTCCTCCATAACGTTACTCATCGAAAAATGTTGCTATGCAGTATAACTCTCACTTCAAGAACCTGCCTTATCAGGCTTGGTTTGCGGTACTATCTGCAGGTGCGAAAAAACGAAATGCCCCAGGGGGTGTGCAAAAATTGATCGATGAGTTTTTTGATTATTTCGGTTTGACCGCGGGTGTCCTCATCATCCTTGGTGTCGGAATTCTTATATTTTTGATTGTTGCTCTTATTGCCGAAAGGCGCACGCGCATTCTGTTCCCGAATCACAAGAAGAAGCGCGGCGAGGGCAGCTTCCTCGATTTCGACGATGACGACGAGGACGAGGAAGAAGAATAGCGCGCTGGTCTTGGTGCAAGTGCGTATGAAAGGGTTGGTATGAAAAAACTATTAGCTTGTGCAAGTGCTGTGGTTGCGTTGGTGGCTTGCTTGTTTGGCCTGAGCGGTTGTGGCTCTTCATCGGATTCCAAGCTTTTGGGCGAGTGGTGGCTTGACGGCTCCAATGTCACCATCGTGATCACCGATTCCGAAATCAAGATGGTCGATGTGACCTACACCTACACGCTGTCGGGCAACACCATCAACTTCAAATCTGACGACGGTGGCTCGGGGTCTATGACCTATGAGCTTTCGGAAGACGGCCAAAGCATGGTCATCACCGAAGACCAAGACGGCACCAAGGTCTCAAACCCCTGGACCAAGATCTCCGACAACACCGATGCCGAGCCATCTGCCACCTACAGCGCTCCTGCAACAACCACCACGACTGAAGAGCAGACCACCGAGATGCTGACCGAGCAAGAGCAGACTGTTGAAGGTGAGCAGGCTGTTGACACAAGCGCTGAGGCATCCGCTGAGCAGACTGAGCAAACCGAAACGGCTCAGCAATAAGGGCGCAAACTTGCGCCAAATGCGCTATCCTATGGCGCACAGTTTTTGCGACAAAAGTGCGTCGTATGGGCTTGGGCGGCACCACACCTCGAACCTGGTCAGGTCCGGGAGGAAGCAGCCATAAGGGGCCTCTGGTGAGCGCCCAAGTCCATACGGCGCACTTTTAAATGCAGCACCGCAATGTGTTTGCTGTTGGGAAGGTTTTTTAGGGCACAACGTGGATTTCATTCAATTCATCATCGACCTGTTGCGTGACCCACGCGGCTTCATTGCCCAGTGGATAATCGACTTTGGCCCCATTTGGGTCTATGTGCCGCTGTTTATTATCGTCTTCATTGAGACGGGCCTGGTGGTAACGCCCTTTTTGCCCGGCGATTCCCTGCTGTTTTGCGCAGGCATTTTTGCAGCCGATGGCGGTGGCTTAAACCTGTTTGCCATCCTCATCTTGATGTCTCTTGCCGCCATCTTGGGCAATACTTCAAATTATTGGATTGGCCGCAAACTTGGCGAGGCCATCATCAAAGGTGGCAAGGTTAAAGCGCTGACGCCTGAGCGCATAGAAAAGACCCAGGCCATGCTCGACAAATACGGCAACTTCGCTGTCTTTTTGACGCGCTTTTTCCCGATCATTCGCACGTTTGCACCGTTTTTGGCAGGCATGGGCGGCATGCATTTCCCCCGCTTTACTCTGTTTAATGTGCTTGGCGGCGTTGGAGGGGCGTGTCTGTTTACCGTGCTGGGCTACTTCTTTGGCGGCGTGCCCTTTGTGGTAGTGCACTTTGAGTTGGTGAGCATTGGCATGATTGTCATCAGCTTGCTGCCGACGGCTATCGGTGCCTTGAAGGCAGCGCTTTCTTCGCGCAAGAAGTAGCCAATTTGCAACAAAGTGCCCCGAGGGCGCGTTGTTTGCCGCATGGGCGGGGTATCATCAAACAGATTGATTTGACGATTGGAAGGGTGTTTTTATGGCGCTTTCCCTTTATAGAAAATATCGCCCGAACACGTTTGCCGAGGTCGTTGGCCAGGAACACGTGGAAAAGACGCTTGAAAACGCTGTGGCTGAGGGGGCTGTTGCCCATGCCTATTTGTTCTGCGGGCCTCGTGGCACCGGCAAAACCACCTCTGCTCGCCTGATTGCAAAGGCCCTGCTGTGCAAAAACGGCCCCACGCCCCAACCTGACGGCACGTGCTCCGAGTGCGAAGAGATTGCCCAGGGCACACACCCAGATGTCTATGAGCTAGACGCTGCAAGCCGCACCGGCGTTGACAACGTGCGCGATGAGATTATTGGCCGCGTGCAGTTTGCCCCAACGCGGGGCCGCTACAAGGTCTACATCATCGACGAGGTCCACATGCTGACGCCGCAGGCGTTCAACGCGCTGCTCAAGACCCTTGAAGAGCCCCCTGAGCATATTGTGTTCGTGCTGTGCACCACCGACCCGCACAAGGTGCCCGAGACCATTCAGTCGCGCTGTCAGCGCTTCGACTTCAGGCGCTTTTCCATCGATGAGATTGTGGGCTATTTGCAACGCATCTGCGCCGGCGAAGGTTTCAATGCCGAGCAACAGGCGCTTGAGTTTATTGCTGCCAAGGCAAATGGTGGCATGCGCGATGCAACCACCTCTCTTGAGCAGGTGGCAGTGTTTACCCAGGGTGCCATTACCTTGGCTGCAACCCGTGGTCTTTTGGGCCAGATGGATTCAAGTGGTTTGTTTGAGGTTGCAGACCGCATTGCTGCACGAGATGCTGCCTGTTGTTTTAAATGGGTGGACGAGCTGGTGCGCGGCGGTTTGGACATCACGCAGACCGCTCGCGACCTTACCTCGCATATGCGCAACCTTTATGTGACCGCGCTTACGGGTGGTGCTGATGGCATTGTTTCGTGCCCCAGCTCTGAGCTGCCCCGCTACCAGCAACAGGCGGCCGCATTTGGGGGTACCGAGCGCTTGGGCCGTGCTCTGACGGTCTGCGGCGAGCTGGTAAACGAGTTGCGCAACTCCGCCGACCCACGTTTGAGTTTTGAGATTGCCCTGACGCGCTTATGCCGCGCGGAAAGTGATTTGACGCTGGAAGCCTTGGCCGAGCGCATTGAATCGTTGGAAAACGGCATCCCTGCTCCTAAGATTACAGCGTTTTATGCCGCC
>R11__coassemble_916_pt1 | contig 17758 bp, 14 predicted proteins | sample R11__metabat2_low_PE_020 | metagenome-assembled genome bin R11 | reverse complement strand
AAAAAACGAACAAATGTACGGTACAATCAAGCCGAGCTAAAGAAGGCTAGCCGGCTCACCGCGCAGCCCTGCGGGGCACTCTATTTGGAGCATCAGGTAGCCCTTCGGTCCGGCCCGAACAATCCACGCACGCACCACACGAGACCCGAGGAGGGACCCATGCCCGCAACCCCATTCGACCCCAAGACCTGCACCATGATGGACGACGACTTCATGACCGCCGTCCTCACCGACAACATCCCCGCCACCGAGCTCATCCTGCGCACCATCCTCGAGGTGCCCGACCTTGAGGTGGTGAGCCAGCGGACGCAGTCGACGCTCGCCAACCTCAAGGGCCGCTCCGCCGTGCTCGACGTGCTCGCCCGCGACTCCAGCGGGCGGCTCTACGACATCGAGGTGCAGAACGACGCCGCCAACGCCGTCCCGCGCCGCGCCCGCTACTACTCCTCGCTCATAGACTCCAGCTTCCTCGGCAAGGGCGAGCCCTACAAGGACCTCCCGGAGAGCTACGTCATCTTCATCACCCGCACCGACGTCGTCGGCCGCGGCCTGCCCATCTACCACATCGAGCGCCGCGTGGAGGAGACGCGCTGCGCCTTCGGCGACGGCTCCCACATCGTCTACGTCAACTGCGCCTACGACGCCCCCGGCGACGCCGACCCGCTGGCCATGCTCGTGCACGACCTGCAGTGCCCCGACCCTGCTAAAATGAACTTCGGTGAGCTGGCCGAGAGGGCGGGCTCGCTCAAGACGACCGACGATTGGAGGGAACCTATGCTGGACGAGCTCTACCAGGAGGCCGAGGCCGCAGGGTTCGAGAAGGGCCGCGCCGAGGGCCGCGAGAAGGGGCATGCCGAGGGCCTCGAGCAGGGCCTCGAGCAGGGGCAATTAAAGGCATATTGTGTCAGCACTAGATCGATGGCCATGGCGACGGGCAAAAGCTTGCAAGAGGCAGTTTGTTTGCTTGACATCCCTGAAGACCTGCGCAAAAAAGTGATTAATAAGCTCCAGCAAGAGGCGTTATAAAGCTTCGCCTATTTCGAATAGCGAATACGGCACCTGCATGCTTGACTGTGCCTGCAGGTGCCGTCTTAAAAAGCTTTTGAGGTTGTAATCTTTTGTGTCGCTTTTGCGTAGTAGTATCGATGAGGAAAACTACACGCGAAAACGAGGACACATCTATGGCCACTGACAAAATCAGGACGCAGGAGGTAGAAGGCCTGCTCGAGGAATTTGCTCGTCTTGACAATGCCGACCACATCTATGAGCTGCTGATGGATTTGTGCACAGTGCGCGAGATCACCGAGATGGGGGCGCGCCTGCAAGTGGCTCACCTGCTTGCGAAGAAGGTCCCTTATACCGAGATTCAAAAGCAAACGGGTGTGTCATCGACCACCATTAGCCGTGTGAGCAAGTGCTTAAACTACGGTGCAGGCGGTTATGCCCGTGCCGTCAAACAAGACATCGATGAGGAGGAGTAGAGCATGGCTGAAGCCGATATCCCCCAATTTGATTTGATAAAGGCCGCCTCTGAAGGGGAGGGCCCCATACCCACCAGCTGCCGTGAGGCAGGCACCTTTGTGCACCTGCATGTGCACACCGAGTACTCCCTTCTGGATGGTGCCACCCGCCTGAGCGCTCTGTGCGAGCGTGCCAAGGAGTTGGGCATGCCTGCTGTTGCCATCACTGACCACGGCTACATGTATGGCTGTGCTGAGTTTTATAAGGCAGCAGTGGCCGCGGGCATCAAACCGATTATCGGCTGCGAGGTCTATTTCACCCCCGACAACGAGCTGCGCAAAGATCGCAAACCTGAGCTGTACCACATGATTTTGCTGGCCAAGACCAACCAGGGCTACCGAAACTTAATGCGCATCGTTAGTGATGCCGCTGTCGAGGGCTACTACTACAAGCCCCGTGTAACACTGGATTCTTTGAAGAAATACCACGAAGGTGTCTTGGCCACCAGCGCCTGCATTGCCGGCGTCATCCCCAAATCCATCGACCGCGGCGAATACGACGTTGCCAAGCAGTGGGCCCAGACCTTCATCGATATCTTCGGCAAGGATGACTTCTACATCGAGCTGCAAAACCAGGGCCCGGAAATCATCACCGACAACGGCATTACCGAGCTGCAGCTGAACCGCACCTTGACGAAACTGGCTAACGAGATGGGCCTCAAGACGGTGGGCACCAACGACATCCACTACCTGCGCCAGGAAGATGCCTACACCCAAGACTTGATGCTGTGCATCGGCATGAACCGCAAAGTTGCCGATGAGACCCGCATGAAGTTTAAAAACGACCAGTTCTATCTCAAGAGCCCTGAAGAGATGGCCGAGGCCCTTAAAGAACAACCGGAGTGCCTGGCCACCACCTTAGAGATTGCCGACAAGTGCAACGTCACTATGGAGTTTGGCAAAATCATCCTGCCCCGCTTTCCACTGCTTGAGGAAGGGGAGACCAACGAAAGCCGCCTGGAAAAGGAGGCCATCGCTGGTTTGAAGGAGCGCTACGGTGACCCGCTGCCGGCTGAGGTGCTCGAGCGTTACCAGCACGAATATGACATCATCTGCGGCAAGGGCTTTCCTGCCTACTTCTTGATTGTGCAGGAGTTCACCCGTTGGGCTAAAGAAAACGGCATCGGTGTCGGCCCAGGCCGTGGCTCGGCGGCGGGCTCCATCATCTCCTATGCGCTTGACATCACCACATTCGACCCCCTTGAAAACGACCTGATCTTCGAGCGTTTCTTAAGCCCTGAGCGCACCGAGATGCCCGATATCGACATGGACTTCGACGATGAACGGCGCCTGGAGGTTGTGCAGCACGTGCGCGACCTGTATGGCCCAGAAAAGATCGCCCACGTCATCACCTACGGCAAGATGAAGGCAAAGCAGGCCGTCAATGATGCGGCCCGCGTGCTGGACTATCCGGTCTATGTCAGCCAAAAGATCTCGAAGATGATCCCGAACGACCCGAAGATGACGTTGAAGAAGGCCTTGGAGGAAAACCCCGACCTGCGCCAGGCCTATGAGCAAGACGCCGACACCGCCAAAATCATCGACGCGGCCAAGAGCTTGGAAGGCATCACCCGCGGTGAGGGCATCCATGCCTCTGCTGTCATCATTTGCCGCGACCCGGTTTATGACTACGTCCCGGTGAAAAAGGACACCAAGGGCGGCATCACCATCACTCAATACGACGGTGTCATGACTGCCGACATGGGCCTTTTGAAGATGGACTTTTTGGGTTTGCGCACACTGACCGTTATCTCAAAGGCCAAGCAGAACATTCGTGAAAACTATGGCATCGATGTCGATTTGGACAAACAGGTCGACTTCAAAGACCCGAAGCTTTTCGAGCTGATGTGCTCAGGGCATTGCGCTGGTGTGTTCCAGATTGAATCTGACGGCATGACTGCCCTGCTCAAGCGCATGCAGCCCGACTGCTATTCAGACATCGTGGCAACCATTGCGCTGTTTCGCCCGGGCCCCTTGGGCGCTGGCATGGTTGATGACTTCGTTGACCGCAAGAAGGGCCTAAAGCCCATCGTCTACTACGATGACCGCTTGAAGTGGATTTTGGAAGACACCTATGGCGCCATGGTCTATCAGGAACAGGTTATGCGCATCTCGGTGGAGATGTGCGGCTTTTCCGTGGGCGAAAGCGACAAAGTGCGCAAGGCTGTGGCCAAAAAGAAGATCAAGCTCATGCGTGAGACCGTCCAGCATTGGGAAGACGGCAACGAAGAGACCATGGAAGACCACTGGATGAATGGCGCGGTGCGCAACGGCTACAAGCGCGAGATTGCCCAGCAGATCTGGGACGACGTGCTGAAGTTTGCCGAGTACGCCTTCAACAAATCCCACTCGGCGGCCTATGCCATCTTAGTTATGCAGACGGCCTGGCTGAAGGCTTACTACCCCCATGAGTACATGGCGGCGGTGCTTTCCAGCTATATGGGCAAGACCGACAAGATTGTGCGCTACGTCAACGCCTGCAAAAAAGACGGCATCGACGTGCTGTCGCCTGACATCAACATCTCCCGCCGCGACTTCACCGCCGTGCCCGAGGGCGTGCGCTTTGGCCTGGCCGGTTTGCGTGGCGTGGGCGAGAAAGTGGTCGATATCATCGTTGCCGAGCGCGAGGAAAACGGCCCCTTTGAAAACCTCCACGACTTCCTCTACCGCATGCCGGCTGAGGTCTGCAACAAGCGCGTGGTTGAAGCCTTGATCAAATCTGGTGCGTTTGACTCCACCGGCTACACCCGCCGGCAGCTGTGGGGCTTTGTGTCTGAGGGCGGCTTGCTTGAAGAAGCCCAGCAGCGCCGCCAAGACAAGGAAGACGGTCAGGTCTCCATGTTCGACCTCTTTGCCGAGGCTGAAGACGAAGATGCCGCCGGAAGTGTTGATGAAGCCCCGGCACCTGACGGTGTGGAGTGGGAGCGCCGCGAGAAGCTCGCCTTCGAAAAGGAGATGGTGGGCATCTACGTCTCCGACCATCCGCTTTCACCTTACTCGGCGCTGCTTGATCATGCCGCCGACCTCGAGATAGCCGATTTAGCCGATGAGGAGCGTGCAACCGACGGGCGCACCTATAACATCGCTGGTTTGGTGACCCGCTTTGAGATTCGCACCTCAAAGGCGGGCAACAACTTTGCCTCGCTGACCATCGAAGACATGACCGGCGCGGTGGACTGCATGATGTGGGCCAAAACCCTCGAGCAGGTGCGCGACTGGATGGAAGAGGACAAGGTGGTCAAGTTCCGCGGCAAGCTCGAGCGCAGCGACCGCGGTGTGCAGGTTATTGGCTACGAGGTTGAGCCGTTGGAGCTGGAAGGAGAGCAAGCGAAGGCGAAGGGCCCCAGCGCCTTGGCCATCCGCGTGTGCTCCGAGCGCTTCAACAACGACACCATGGGCAAGCTTTCGGCCATCTTTGACAACTACCCCGGCGCCCAGCCGGTGACGCTGTTCATTGAACAGGCCGACGGCCGCAAGTTCCGTGCCGAGCTACCTGTGAGCGTAAACGTTGCCTCCGCAGAACTGCTATCCCGCGTTGAAGAGATTGTGGGCCAAGGCTCCTGCCAGCTGAGCTAGTGGGTGAATCCCACTTGAGCTTCATTCGCCAGCATGGTGTGTTTTGTTAGGTTGTGCGTCATCCAATGTGCCTGGCGCGCTGAAGGCGGGGGTACCACAGGTGGTGCAACGGCCAGTCTTTGCATCTACAGTGCCGCCGCACGCAAGGCAGGGGATACTCGGTGTGGGAGTGTATCCTGCACTTCCTTTGGTGAATTTGCCACAACGATTGCAGCCATTGCACATGTAGCAGGGCATATGTTCACATGCCCTTATTTAAAGTCGACCAGCTCGATGGTGTAGAGCAGCTTCTTGCCGGCATATGGATGGTTGAAGTCCAAACGTAGCACGTCCTCTTTGGCCTCAATAATGACGGCGGGCTGCTGCTCTTTCGTTTCGGGATTGTTCCAAATAAAGATATCGCCTTTTTTCAAGTCGTAGCCATTTGAAATCATCGTGCGAGGGTACCACTCTACAAACCGGTCTTGATGCAGGCCAAAGCCCTCTTCGGGAGGGATTTCGAATGTCTTTTTCTCCCCACGGGTCATGGTCATGATGGCCTTTTCGATGCCACGAGGCAGACTCAGTGTGCCAAGGGTTACAGCTAAGGGTTCGCCTTCATCGTGAACGTCGCGAGGTTGTTGCCCTTTCACACCGCCAATGTAGCGAATCTTGACCAGCGTGCCGATTTTCGGGTGTTCGACCATATCAACGCACTCATCTGTTTTTGTCTCGCTCATTTTTGGCTCTCCTCCCTTGGGACTTTAAGGCGTGGGCGCGAAGCAGCTTATATGAACCGCTTCGCGCCACAAATCAAATCAGAGGTGATATGGCCTTACTCGCCCGTTCTTTCCTTCTCGACGTCTTCGAGGTTTTCTTCCATGCCGTCAAATAGCTTGGTATCGTGGCGATGCACTGCAAAGTCTGCCTTGCCGGTGCCTTGGACTTCGATGTGTGCGGCCTTGTGTTCAAGGCTGTGCTTACTAACGAATTCACCACGGGCAACTTTGGGTCGATACTGTGGAACAATCAACAGTTGCTTAGGTTTCTCGGACAATTTCTTCACAAGTTCTTCAACGGTGCCGTAATACATGACATTCGCCAAACAGTGGTGTACACAGATAGGTTCACGGCCAACTGCGGTGCGGTCAGCACACAAATCACACAGATCGGTCGGCAGTGGATACCAGTTCCAGTTCCATTCGCCGTCTTCGATCTCCCAAGGGCCGTCGCCCTTTACCACGATGCCAGTCTTGCCGATAGGGTAGTGGTGTTCCTCTTTGCAAGAGATAACGCAGCTCTCGCAGTGGGTGCAATACTCATAATCAATAAGAAGTCCATAGGTTTCCATCTACTTCACCGCCTTGAATTTATCCCAGATTTCGCCCATGTCGGTATCCCAGCTCTCAGTTAGCGGTTCAACGCTGCAGATGAGGCATTTGTTGGGCGCACCGAATCCGAGCTTGCCCATGTAGCCATTGGGCAACAGGTTGTTGATATTGCTGCGGAATGTGCCATACAAGTTTGGCTCGTGGCCGTCCTCCTCTGGGAACCACCAAGCGTGCTCACCGTGGATGGTGTTTTCGTCGACGCTCTCGGTGATATGGGCCTTCTCTACGCACTCGCCAAAGGGGCTGGCCAGGCGGCACCATTGCCCATCTGTGATGCCCAACTTCTTTGCAGCTTTCGGGTTGATCTCGAACAGCGGATCTGGATGCAGCTCACGCAGGTACGGAATTTGTCTGTGCTCGCTGTGGAAGAATGCATAGGTACGGGCGCCAGTGGTCAAAATGAAGGGGTACTGATCGTGCAAATCTGGGCGACTGCGGGGGCTGAACCGCGGTTCAAGATAATAGGGCAGCGGGTCATCGCCGAACTGATTGTAGCTGGTAGACCACAGCTCGACACGGCCAGTGGGGGTGGAAAAGCCCATGCCGCCATCCTGGCGCATTAGACCCTTTTCATATTTGTAGTAGTCGATGGGAACTTGCGTATAGACGCATTCATGGGAGACTTTTTCGAGGAACTTACCGCCTTGTCTGGTGCCAAGACGCAGATCCTCAAGGAATTCCTCAGGGCAGGTGTACTTTTCAAAGTTCTGGGGGTTGCAGCGCTTGCCGATTTCCCAAGCAACCTGATAGTCGGATTTCGTTAGGCCGGGGTCGATGGCCTGATTCATGAAGCCTGCAGTAACAGTACAAGGTGCGTAGTGGGTAAAGACAACGCCTGCAGGACGCTCGGCAATGGTTGCCAACGGCAAAAAGACATCACACGTTGCCTCAACGGAAGGCGTAATGAAAGCGTCAAAGCCAATGCAGAACTCCAAGGAGTTCAAGATAGCATCGTGCCAACGTTTGGGCTCCATGGAAGTACATGCCAACAGGTTGTTGCCCATATACATGCCAAAGGTAACGGGATAGGGCTCCTTAGTCTCCAAGGTTTCAAGCATCATGTCTGCCTGGGGGCTCATGATGATCTTGCAGTATGCCGGGTACTCTGCCAGGCCAATCATCTTGTCAAACAGCTTGTTGACTTCCTCGTTGACGCCGAAGCCGGCCTCGTTGTGGCCTGCGCCCTGGCCCGGAAGTAACTGGCCGCCAGGGACATCGAGGTTGCCAGTGATGGCCATCAGCGAGATAGCGCAGTGACCGTTCTGCATGCCGTCAGTCTTTTGATCGAATGCCAAGCCCCATTGGATGGCAGCTGGCTTAGCGGAAGCATACATACGAGCAATGCGATAAATTTGCTCAACAGGTACGCCGCAGATGTCTGCAGCCTTTTCGGGGGTCATGCCCATTTCAGGGTCATTCACGCGCTCTTTGAGCTGTTCAAAGCCATAGCACCAGTAGTCCACAAAATCATGGTCATAGAGGTCTTCATTTATGATGACATTAAGCATTGCCATGCCAAGTGCTGTGTCGGTACCACAGCGCACGCGCACGTGTTCATCAGCTCGAGCAGCGAGCCAGGTAACGCGCGGGTCGATGACAATTAAGCGAGTTCCGCGACGCATTGCATCGATAACAGCGTGGCCAAAGAATCCGTCTGGGTTCGACTCAAGTGGTGCCTTGCCCCAAATGACCAAGAGCTCGGTTAGGGTGTAGGCTTCGTCATCCCAGCGGTCAGGCAAGCCACCGGCGTAGTCCCACTCAGGATAAGTGGTGCCTGCTAGATAGGCGATAGCAGCCAGGCGTGGTGTGTAGCAAGCATAGCCTGACTGAGAATAGCAACCGTTAACGGCACCTAATGCCATGCCAACCATAGGGCCAAAAGTGCCACCTTCGCGGCCAGTACCCATGAAGGTGACCACCGTTTCTTTGCCATACAGCCCAGTTAGACGCTTGTATTCGCGCTCGATGATGTCTAAAACCTCTTCCCATGAGCACTCTTCCCAGGCATCAGGGTTTCCACGCTGGGATGGGTCGCGCTTCATGGGCACGACGGCGCGGGATGGGTTGTAGATGTAGTCGCGCAGTGCAATACAACGTGGGCACAAACGGCCCTGGGTAACGGGGTTGTTCTCATCGCCCTCAACTTTTTGTAGGACACCCTCTTTGTCAACGTAAAGCTTCAAGCCGCAGCCCACAGGGTGGCAACCTGGCGGAGACCAGGGGCTCGAACGCACGACGGTGTATTCGCCGTCCTCAAAGCGCCAAGGCTTGCCCATATCGTTGGTTTCACCCAACGTCTCCAGAGGCACTGCTTTTGCTCTGGTGTAGAACTCCTCAAGCTCCATGCTTATCTCTCCCTCCATTTGTTCGTTTTTACGATGTATGCAACATAACAAGCAACAAAAAGGAGAGGTAGAACCCAGTGGTTTGGTGTTTACTCAAATTGGGTGGAATGTTTTCATCCCGCTGGTATGAGTTTTGATTTTTTCCTTTTTTTGATGTTTGTTGGAGCGCCTATTTTTTTGAATGGGAATTAATCCGAAATACTTTTTGTTCCAGGCTGCAGCATGTTTTCAAGATGCTAAAATACTCCGTTGCTGTATGCCAATTTTTAGTGAGGGAGGAGTGCTTCGTGCGCCAAGGTTTGATGCGTCTTGTTGCTGCTGTTGCGGCTGGCGCGCTGCTTGTTTCCTCCTCGCTGTGTCTAAGTGCATGCGGCAAGTATGAGGCCCAGGGCCGCGAGCGCATTGAGGCGGTTGGCGAGACAAGCGTCGACGAGGTGCAGGAAGCCATCGTGCAAAGCCGTTGGCAAAAGGTGGTCGATACCTTCAACTCCTACATGGACGACGGCCAGATTTCTCGCGATGAGGCAAACGCCGCCTTTGAGGGTGTGTGCTTCATTGGTGACTCCATCACCGAAGGCCTCAATTCCTACGAATATCTCAGCTCAGACAAGGTGGTTGCAAAGATCGGTGTCAGCTTGCAAAGCGCTGGCGAGATGGTCACTCAGGCCGCCCAACTCTACCCGCTGTATGTGGTCATCGCCTTTGGCGAAAACGGCCTTATTGCCGATGGGGGAGACTCCAGCGTTTACGTTGAGCATTTGGATGAGGTTGTGCAGCAGGTGCGCGCCGAGATCCCCTCGGCCAAGATCTATGTGGCCTCGATCATGGGCCCCACGGACGCAGCTATTGCCAAGCAGCCGGTCATGGGCAACTGGGCAGACTTCAACAGCGCCATGGAAAGCTACTGCAGCGCCCATGGAGATGTGACCTACATCGACACCGCCTCCACGGCTGCCGAGCATGCGGATATGCACGAGCCTGACGGCATGCACTTCACGGGTGCGTTTTACGCCTACTACCTGGCAAAGGTGGGGAGCGTGATCTTCAGTTGATAATGCGCATCGCCCGCTATGCACTGACCGCCCTGCTGTTGGTGTTCATCGTCGTCATCTATATGCAAGGCATGACCCCGGCTGCCTCCATCGAGGAGGTGCAGCAGGCCTACGAGGCTGCTGCTGCCGAACAAGCGGGACAACCTGCCGATGCAAACGATGCAGCTGAGGGCACAGAAGCTACCGAGGGCACCGATGCCGAGGGCACCGATGCCGAGGCCACTGAGGGCACAGAGGCTGCCGAAGGCGACGCCAGCGCTGCCGAAGGCTTGCTCGACAACTTGACGCTGCAGGATGCCCGCTCCGTTGAGCGTTTCTTGGGCATCAGCGACTCTTTGTATGAAGGCATCCTCTATTGGAAGAGCGACTACGCCATGATTGCCGACGAGCTGTGCATCGTGCGGGCAAGCAGCGAGGACGCCGTTGCCGAGATTCAGTCCTGCCTTGAGCAGCGCGTTGAAGACCAAAAGACCGTCTTTGAGGGTTATGCCCCCGAGGAGGCGGCCAAGGTCGAGTCCTACACCTATAAAGCTCGCGGTGAGTATGTCTTTTTTGCCATAGGCGACCGCAGCGCCGAGTGGGAGCAGGTGTTCGATGGTCTTCAGTAGCCTGTTCTTCTTGTTCTTCTTCCTGCCCATCGTGCTGGTGGTCTACTATGCCGTGCCCTACAAGGTGCAAAACATCATCTTGCTGGTGGCCTCCATCATCTTTTATGCCTGGGGCGAGCCGGTCTATGTGGTGTTGATGCTGTTCAGCTGCGTGTTTAACTGGCTGGTTGGCATGGAGATGGGCCAAGAACCCCAGCGTGCCAAGGGCACCCTCATCTTTGGCATCGCCGTCAACGTGTTGATGCTGGGCTTCTTCAAATATTGGGGCTTCTTGCTGGGGGTTATCAACAGCATTCCGTTTGTGAACATCCCTTACCACGAGCTGGCACTGCCGGTGGGCATCTCGTTTTTCACCTTCCAGGCCATCTCTTATTTGATTGACGTCTACCGCGGAGATGCCGAGGTGCAGCGAAACATTCTGGACTTCAGCCTCTATTTGGCCATGTTTCCGCAGCTTATTGCCGGCCCGATTGTCAAATACCACGACATTGCCGAGCAGCTGCGCAACAAGCGCATCAGCGCCAGCAACTTCAGCGGCGGCCTGCAGCGCTTTGTGATCGGCTTGGGCAAGAAGGTCATTTTGGCCAACAACCTGGGCAATATCTACGACACGGTGTGCGCACTGGACGGCTCGGATATGTCGGTGGTGGCGGCCTGGATTGGCATCCTGTGCTACACGCTGCAAATCTACTTCGACTTCAGCGGCTATTCCGACATGGCCATCGGCTTGGGCCGTATGTTCGGCTTCGAGTTCTTGGAGAACTTCAACTACCCCTACATCGCCAAGTCCATCACCGACTTTTGGCGCAGGTGGCACATTTCGCTTTCCACCTGGTTTAGAAACTACATCTATATCCCGCTGGGTGGCAACCGCGTCAAGCCCAGCCGCCACATCTTCAACATCCTGGTGGTGTGGACGCTGACCGGCTTTTGGCATGGCGCCGCTTGGAACTTCATGCTGTGGGGCTTTTTCTACGGCCTGGTGCTCTTGGTTGAGAAGTACGTGCTCAAAGGCGTGCTCGAGAAGCTGCCGGCGCCGGTGTGCCACCTCTACACCATGATCATTGTGATCATCGGTTGGGTGTTTTTCAGCCAACCCTCCTTTGGCGCAACCTTCAGCTATTTGGGCAGCATGTTTGGCATTGGCACGGCCCTTGCCAACGGGGCCTGTGTGCAGTTTATCCGCACGGCGTTGGTGCCACTCATTTTGGGTGCTGTCTGTGCAACCCCGTGGCCCTGGAAGAAGTTCCAGCAGCTGCAGGAGAGCAAGCGCGTGCTGTGCGTGGTGTTGCAGGTGGCGCTTTTCGTGCTGTGCATCAGCTTTTTGGTATTCGATTCTTACAATCCGTTCCTCTATTTCAGGTTCTAGGCGCGCATTATGGCAAGAGACGACAACAACTACACGCAGCGTAGCCGCAGGGCTGCAAGCAGCACCACCAGGCGCTCGCCTGAGCGTGCCGCAAGCAGTGAGCGCCGCAGCGCAAGCAGCTCCACCCGCACCGGTGGAGAGGCGCGCCGTCGCTCAGATGCGCCAGCTCGCACGCGCAACGACGCTGCTTCGAGGCGCTCGGGGTATTCTGAAGGCCGGGCTCGCTCGGAGCGTCTGGAGCGCTCAGGGCGCAGCTCATATGCAGGCAGGGATGACGAGCGCCGTAACCGCAGGCAGCGCAACTACACCCCTGAGCCTGTTCAACCGCAAGTACAGCGCCCGGCTCTGGGCGAGCTCAGCATGCTCGCACGCATCATCTGCGGGTTTATTGCCGTCATCTTTGTGTTGGGGCTTGTCATCCCGGATGCCGAGACGTCAGACACCGAAAACCGCAGCTTGCAAACGCTGCCGCAATTTTCGATATCGTCGGTGACCTCGGGGCGCTTCCAGGAGGAGTTCCAAGACTACATCAGCGACCAGTTCCCGCTGCGCACGCTATGGGCGGATGTGCAGGTTGCCACCTCGAGTTTGGCTGGCGGGTTTGAATCCAACGACGTCTACCGCTGCTCGGGCGGCCGCCTGATGCAAAAGTTCACCGCCCCCGATTTGACGAGTGGCGAGCCCAATGCGGCAGATGCGGTCTATAACTTCGCGCTGACCTATAACTGGGTCTACACCCGCGCACTGATCGTGCCCACCGCGGCCAGCGTCTACTCAGACACGCTGCCGGCCGGTGCCACCATGGACGATGAGGCCACCTATCTGGCCAACGTGCAGGAATGGCTGTTTTCCCAGGGCGTGGACGTGATGGATGTGTCTGGCGTGATGCAGGAGCACCGCGACGAAGATATCTATTACCGCACCGACCACCACTGGACCAGCTACGGCGCCTACCTTGCCTTCCAGGCGGTGGCCGAGCACATGAACATCAGCTCCACCACCTCTTATGACGAGGTGCTACTGACCAAGAACTTCAGCGGTTCGCTGAAGTCGAAGAGCGGGTATTTCTTCACCAGCGATGACGAGCTCAGCGCCTATGTGCCAGAAAGCGGCACGTTCAACTGCATCGTCACCTATGTGGACGAGCAGCGCAAGACCTCCACGCCCTTTGAGCCCGAGGCTCTTGACGGCAGCGATGCCTACGAGGTCTTCTTTGGCGGCAACTACCCGTTGGTGCGCATTGAAAGCACCACCCAAAACGACCGTGTGCTGCTGCTTATCAAGGACTCCTACGCCAACTGCTTCTTGCCGTTTCTGATCGACCAATACGAAAAGATCGTGGTGGTCGACCCGCGCTATTGCTACGACGACATCGGCTCCATCATCGAAAGCGAAGGCGTGACCGAGGCTTTGTTCCTCTATAACGCCTCGACGTTTGCCTCAGACACCTCGCTGACGGCCATGATGGGGCTGTAAAGCCAGCACGAAAAGGTAGGTTTTCCGCCCGCCCTACACGGGAGCCACATCCACCACATGCAAAGTGGTGGCATCAACGGTGAAGCGGATGTTGAAGCCGGCAAAGGCCAGACCATAGATGCGCTCGGGGTCGTTGTGATAGGCGGGGCGGGGGTCGTTGCCCAGCACCTGCATGAGCGACAAATGCTTGTCTTTTGGGATGCATTCCAGTTGCTCAGCGCTGATATCAACCTCGAGCTCGGGTTTGAACTCGATGCGGTCGGTAAAACCGCCGGTGGCGCCCGGCTGGCAGTCGGCATAAGGTATGTAGGGCTTGATGTCATAGATAGGGGTGCCATCGCGCAGATCGGCACCCAGCACATGGATGACAGGCCCTTCATGGGTCATCTCGATGCGGTCGATGCGCACGCAGCTTAGGCCCAAGGGGTTGGGCCTGAAAGGGGAGCGGGTGGCAAAGACGCCCATGCGCGTTGAGCCGCCTAAGCGCGGCGGCCGCACCGTGGGCGACCAGCCCTGCTTTGTGCCGCTCTTGCTGGCCGTGCCGGTGTCTGAGGCGATGTCAGACGCAGTGCCACCGGTAGCGCCGTTTTCAAACTCCCAGATAATCCACAGGTGGGTGAACTCCTCAAGGCCACGCACCGCCGTCTCGATGGCATAGGCCGGCTCGAAGACGATTGTGCCTTGAAGGTCTGCAGCAAGGCCGCTTTGCCGCGGGATGCCAAACTTTTGCGGCAGATCGGTGCGGATGTGCGCTATCGGCTCGATGTTCATGCGTCCACCTCGGCACCAGCGCAAACAGGCAAAGCTTCAACAAATGCCAAGAAATCCTCCATAGAACCGTGTTTGACGGCGGAATAATCCACTTCGTCGGGGTTGAGCAAATGGTCGGTGATAAGAAAGGCATCGCAGCCCAGCTTGCAGGCGGCCAAATCTTCGGTGGTGTGGTTGCCCACCATCAAAACGTCGTTGCCCTCAAGGCCGGCAAGCTCAAGGCAGCGCGCATAGTAGCTCAGTTGCGGCTTAACGCTGTAAGAATTGTCATAGGTGGTCACAAACCCAAAAGCGTCTGCGCTCAAACCCACCCACTGCAGGCGGTTTGCCACTGCAATCTCAGGAAACAAGGGCATGGTGGTCAAATAGAGCGGGTAGCCCTTGTTCGCAAGCACGCCAAGCACCTGGGCTGAAAGCGTGCACTGCGCAAGGCCGGCGCCGATATTGTTATAGGCGCCGGTGTAAAACTCCTCCATCAGCGGCTCAAAGCTGGCAAGCTCAAGGCCGGTCTTGCCGGTGAAGAAGCTCCAAAAGACCTCGGCGTTGGTGGTGCCTTCATGGGGCATGCAGGCCTGCTTGGTGCCATCCAAAATAGCTGCCATCAGCTCCTCGACGTTGCTGTAGCCCTTGGAAGCAAGAAAGGGGCCTAGTTGGCCGAAGTAGCTGTGCAAAAACTCGTTGGTGTCCATAGGCAGCAGGGTGCCGTCTAAGTCGAAAAAGATTGCCTTGTATTCGCGCATGCGTGCTCCTTGGTGGGGTCGGTGCTGTTTGACATGATAGCTGGCAAAGTGCCTATAGGATGCCGGCAAGCATGGCAATACGCACAAGCAGGTGCGCAAACGGCGCCCTTTAAGCAAAAGCACCTGGCCGCCTCGCGCGCGACATTATATAAGGGCAAGAAACTTTGGGCTGTCTACTCGCTCCAAGGGTGCGAGGTCAAATGCCAACCGCCGCAGTATTCGCAGCGGTAGCAGCTCAAGTTGGTGGCGCCGTGCTCGGCGCAGGCTTCCATGGCAGCCTCGGCCTCCCAACGGCTGGCATAGCTGTTTTTCGAGATGCAGGATTTCTTGCGGTGCAGTTCCTCGCGCTTGGCATCGCTTGTGCGCCTGCGCGTGCTCTCGGCAGCAAAGCGCCCACTCAGGCTATCGCCCAAGCCATCTTTGAATTGTGCAACCTGCTTTGCCTTTGCTGAGCGCTTCCTGCTGCCCACTCGTGCCGCCTTTCTCTCGCGGCTATTGTAGCCATTACACGCTCATAATGCACATCTTTAATCTCAAGCGAGAATAATAATTTTAAATTTTGAAGAATGAATAAATCGGGGGGGGTTTACCAGCGCTTTTTGTGCTAATGCGCAATCTGTATATTCATGCTCAATTCTTATGCACTTTTCAAGTTGAGGGACTTGTTGTTTGAGAGTTGAGGGGTACAAGGAGAGTGAAGGTAAAGATGAAGACCATGTCACTAGGCAAAAAGGTCATCACATGGGTCTCAACGGTTGCGTTGGCCCTGAGTATGACGCCAATGTATGCATTTGCAGACCTTGCAAATAGCAACGAAGACCCAGAAACTCCGGCGCAGAGCGCGTCTGATGGCGACGATGGTGAGGTCGTCAACAATGTGCTCTTTACCTCCATCAATGCGGTGACTGATGACAGTGGTAGCCCCATCGTCTCGGCGCTGACCGGAGAGAAGCTGGGCACCAACATCTATATCTATAACGACAACCCCAACGCCACGGCGGTTGCCAAGGTGCGTTTGTATACCGACCAGTCATCGGTTGACTACAACCAAACCGAGGTCACCCCGCAAGGCTACGACCAAGCGACCCTTGGCCAGCCCGTCCTCACCTTGGGCGAGACCACGGCTGCCGGCAATGCCACCACCATCACTGCAGCCTGGAACTTGCTGGAAAAGACGGATGCTGACAACACCTTTGGCCACGACGTCAAATACCTCGAGTTCGAGGTGCCGGCCGGCGCCTCCGTCTCCTTCGATATGGACTTTGACACCGTCACTGGCTACGACTCCCTCATTACCGAACAACTCTCCTGCGTATACAAGATCGCCAACAAAAATGGCGAGTACCCCGATACCTGGACAACCTCGGCTTCTGAAACCAACGACAACGGCGATGCCGCTGAAGACGGCAAGCTGAACCTGACGTGGACCGGCGATTGGGGCTGGGGTGACTTCACCAAGACCGCCAGCACCTCTGCACTGGGCTATCTGGACGGCGCATGGGCCAAGGGTAGCCAAAAGATTGAATACACCTTTGGCGCTACCAACCAGTTGGCCGACAAGCATGCTTACGGCGTGATCTACTCCAAGACGGTTGTGGTCTCCGACACGTTGACCCTGCCGAGCAACGTCACGCTGCCAACTGGTGCCAAGGCTAGCGGCAACCAGGTTGTCACCTCTGCCGGGGATGCCATCTACACCGTCACTGTGGACGAGACTATTGGTGGCAAGGTGACCAAGCTCGAGATTGTAGACACCAACAAGATCGAACTTGAGGTGACCTACACCAACCCCGATATTGAGGATTGGGCCTGGAACCCGGTCAGCACCTTAAAGACCACCATCGACACCACAAAGCTCGCAGTTGACGGCACGCCTGACGGCACCTTTACCAACGAAGCATCCGTCGATGTGACATCAGTTGAATCTGGTGACGGCACCGAAAGCAAAGAGAAAGTGCTGGAATACACCGATGACAAAGACGCCGAGGTAACCGTCTCTTCCACCGGCGAGCTCGACTTGAGCAAGAAGATCGATGCCCACTATCGCGCCGAGGCCTATGACTCTTCAAACACCGGTGGTGACGGCTGGAACGTGAAAAGCATCGCGCCTGCGGCTGAGGATGTGCGCGGCAACGATGTTTTGTGCTACACCCTGACTATTTCGAACCCCAGCGCTATCACGCTGGATTCTGAAGAAATCACTGACACCCTGCCGGCTGCATTCAAGATTGTGAGCAGCGCCTCAAGCCTGCCCAAGGGTTATAGGAACTACAGCTATTATGGCTACAAAGTCAACAAGGACAACTGCAAGGATGTCACGGTGAGTCTGGCCGAGCAAGCGGATGGCATCTGTCACCGGCCTGGAGCCGGGCAAGACTGCCACCATCACCTACTATGTTTTGGTTGACGGCTCCCACTTTGGCGACAACGGCAACTCATATGATGAAAGCGGCGTCTACACGCTGACCAACCATGCAACCATGGGCAACAAGACGGCGGACGTGGATGTCAAGACGCCGAAGTCTTCCGGCACCAACCTCACCAAGGAAGTGGTGAGCCGCTGGACCCGCTCCATCACCGGCGACCCTGTTCTCATCTATCGCACGGGCGGTGGCTACTATTCGTACTATGGCTCTGAAAAGACGCTGCGCACCATCCTTGGCAAGGCCGAAAACACTTCAAGCTTTACTCAAGATGAGCTGAAAGAGGCCTTGTTGGGCTTCCAGGCAGGTGACCGTATCGAGTACAAGATCACCTACACCAACAACACGCCCAACAACGTCACCGGCACGGTGCAAGATCAAAACCCGCTGCACAACGGCGATGTATCCTCCTCAAGCTCAGGCTATGCATATGTGGGTGGCTGGCGCCTGTTTGCCTGCGGCACCAACGAGTACCTGCAAGGCACCGACAGCACGAATGTGGGGTCAA
>R11__coassemble_897_pt1 | contig 18039 bp, 14 predicted proteins | sample R11__metabat2_low_PE_020 | metagenome-assembled genome bin R11 | reverse complement strand
ATATAGGCAGACGTGGCCAGCATCAGACCAATAAAAAAGCCCATATGGCGTTTGGTGACAGCCCAGTAGTAATGCAGCGTGCGGCGAGTGACGCTTACCCCAAGTGCTGTGCGCGCAGCGGTTTTGTTTGCCACGAGTGCTCCTTTTTAAGCTACAAATATTTCTGGCGAGATTCTAGCGCAGGGTGCCAAGAGCAGACAGATGCGTTAAAATACCGTTTCGCTGCCTCCGTAGCTCAGGGGATAGAGCACCGCTCTCCTAAAGCGGGTGTCGTACGTTCGAATCGTATCGGGGGCACCATTGAGATGGACGGGCCAGTGCAAAAAAAGCGCTGGCCCATTTTTTTGAACACATATTTTTTGATAGGTTGCTGCGTTTTGAGTGCAACTTTGGTGCGCTTTACGCACTAACTTGAGGCCAAAAAAGCTTCTGAGATTGAGGGATTTTGCAAAAGGGCAGTTTGATGTTGCGATTTAATGAACTCATTATCGAACTGTTGTATAAAGATTTGCTTGCAGGTATATTTCAAAGTTCGAAAAACCCGAAACTGCAGTGAGGGAATTGAAATGAAGATTTGTCAGAGTGTGTTTTCATCAACGCTGAGCGTCTGCGTGGCAGCTGCCATGAGCCCCTTGGCTTTTATGGCTATGCCGCTTCAGGCGCAAGCTGCTACAGCTGCGCCATCTATTGATGGTGACTTGAGCGACTGGGAAAGTGTCGAGGAAATCACAGGCACTACCTCTCCGTTTGAGGGCATGAAGCTGTGCAAAGACGCAGACGGCAACGTCTATCTTGCACTGTATGGCACGGTTTCCACCCAATGGGACACCGGCGGCTTTCAATGGACCTACATTGCAGTGGGCAACAACGGCAACAAATCGGGCGCGCAGCCTGGCAACGCTACCTATAGTGGCTGGGATGTCCAATATGTGTGCGAGGCAAACGGTAACACCGCTGGCCCCATGTATATGGAAATCATGATTCCTGCCAGCTATTTCTCAAGTGATGACTACAACATCACAGCAGGTGGCGTCACAGTTCCGGGCACGTCAATCCCTGAGTACGTTGAGCCGGCGGCAGATGATACGCCTGCTGTCTATGAAGGCATCACTATCGATGGCAAGTTTTCCGACTGGGATGCAGTCGAGCGCTATGACGCAGGCTGTGACAACACTGCGCACCTAAACTGCATCACCGAATGCGCCATGGTTTTTGACGGTGACGAGGTCTACATCTACATCAAAGAGGCACCTGGCCAAAGCGCTGCCGGTGCGGGCTCCCATGGTAATGGCCGCTATTCCATCACCACTGACCTGGGCCGCACCATCACCTTTACGCTTAACAATGACGGAAGTGTCAGCGGCATCGCCGGTGCCGAAGCGAATCATGTGGGTTCCCAGTGGGAGATTTCCATTCCTAAAAGTGAGCTGCCTCAATATCTTGAGACGATTGACTTTGGTTTATATCTGACTGAGCCGTTCATCACCGATGTTGCCAACTTGGATGGCTCCAGCAACGAAGACACCTTTGATGGCGTGGTTATCGACGGCTCCTTCGGTGATTGGGAGACCTACCCCCACACCGAGATTGAATACGCCACGGCTGGCACCCAGGAAAATACCGCTGACAGCGAGGGCGCCCTCTATTCCAAGGACGGCATGCTCTATGCCCACGTGGTTACCACTATGGATGCTCACACGCAAAACGAGTCCGGCGGCGAGTTTTTGGCGGCTGTCAGCATCGCGTTCAACAACGACCGCGACTACAAGGAATACCCTTCTGACGGCAACTTCTACCCGAAGTTCTTTGCAGTGGACGAAAACGGCACGATTACCGTTGTCAACGAGGGCACACATCTAGAAAACGGCACCTACACCTTCTACATCGGTGACACCCGTACAGCATTGAGCTCGGACAACTTCGCCGACCTCGATGCAAGCGAGGTCTTTGGCACGATGATGGTCACCATCAAGGATGGCTGCGACGAGATGGAGTTCGAGGTCGACCTAGAAAAGGTTGCAGCCTACATCGGCGTTGACGCCGACAGCTTCAAGCAAATTGATGGCCAGTGGGGCCGCTTGGGCCAGCAGTGGATCACCACTGCAGGCACCAGCACCTGGCCGTTTGTGGGCATCGGCATCTGCATTGCTGCGGTTGCCGGCGTGCTCGGGTGGCGCCGCTACAAGAGCACAAAGACGGCCAAAGAGGGGGCATCCGTCTCATAAGTAGGCGGCTTTCAGATCAATGAAAATAGTTCTCTTTTTAGTGGCGATAGCCGTCTGGATTTTTGTCTTGCGCGTTCTGACCCGTGCAAAGCTGCCTGCGTGGCGCTTTATCTGGGGCGCAGTGGGCCTGTTTGTCATTCTCATGATCTTTGTGTTGGGCTATATCACCCAGCCGCTGGCTCAAGGCGTTACCGCCATAACTGGCGTAATTGGGCAGCTGACAGGCACATTTGACGCGTTCTTTAAATACGGCATTATCTATGTGCCGGCATCCGATGGGTCCATTACTCTGCAGATTGATATGGAGTGCTCGGGCGCCATCGAGATTCTGGCGTTTGTATGCTTGCTGGCCTTCTTTAGGGTCTATTCGCCGTCTGAGCGCGTGGTCGTTGGGCTAACCGGCGTGGTGGGCATTATGTTTGCTAACGCGCTGCGCGTGCTCATCATTTGCGAAATTGTCCACTTCTGCGGAGTGGGTTCCTACGCGGTTGCCCACACCTACATTGGCCGCTTGGTGTTTTATGGACTGACAGTCTTGCTGTACTTCTATGTGTTCACCCGCCGCCAGGTCAAGGACATGAAGGTAGGTGAGTTCGAATATGGCGATCGTGCATAACCTTCTGAACTCCCTGCTGTTTTGGAGTGCTTGGATCATCATCCCGGTGATTGTTGAGATTTTGCCAGCAATTGGAAGCATTGCGTTGTTGGTGCGCCGCAAACGCAAGAATAAGAACGCCCCGGATGACCCCATTCAGTGGCCCGAAATCAGCCTCATCATCCCGGTGTATAACTCCGAGGCGACGCTTGCAAACATTATCAAGTCGATTGACGCCAGCACCTAACCTAATGAGCAGATGCGCCTGTTTTTGGTGGATAACGGCTGCGTCGAAGGCAGTTTTGCTGAATTTGCCCGCTGCCAAGACGTCTATTCCGACCTGCGCATGCAGTGGCTCAAAGCCGAGCAGGGCAAGTCGAAGGCGTTGAACATGGCGCTCTTCAATTCTGAGGGCAAATACATCATCAATCTCGATAGCGACGGCGTGCTTGAACCGCGGGCACTATGCAATATGGTGCGCCGCTTTGAGACCGACCTCGACCTAAACTGCATGACCGGCGCGGTGCTGGTAGACCCGAAGCTGGTGCAGGCTTATAAGAGCCCTTTAAGCCGCTTGCTGCGCAAATTGGAGTTCATGGAGTATGCCCAAAGCTTCCTTGCTGGGCGTAGCTATGCTTCTGAGACCAACTCGTTGTATACCTTGAGCGGCGCGTTCAGTGCTTTCAGGAAGAGTGCGATTCTTGAAAGCCGCATGTATAACACCAACACAGTAGGCGAAGACACCCAGCTGACCTTCCAGATGCGTTACCTCAACAACGAGCGCGTGGAGATTTGCGAGGATGCGCTGTTCTTCGTGGACCCGGTGGAAAGCGTTGACAAGCTCTACACCCAGCGCCAGCGTTGGCAGCGTGGCAGCCTTGAGGTGGCACACCTGTTCCCTCAAAGCGCCCTGCGCCCCACCCGTGCCTTTACTGACATCAACATCTACACGCTGATGTTTGACCACACCTTCGCCTTCCCGCGCATGATCTGGTATGTGGCACTCATCTGCTTGATGGCCCTGAACACCTCGGCAAAAATCGTCATTTTGAGCGTGCTGTTGATCTTTGCTCTCTACATCTTGGTGGGCTATTTCTACTTCATACATATCGCGCTGTTCTTGAAGATGGACGATGAGCTGCGCAAATACTACTTAAAACAGTGGTGGATTGTGCTGCTGATGCCGTTTTACAACTCGGTCATGTTCTTTGTGCGCTTTGCTGCCATCATCAACTCCATCGACGTGGTGGCTTCCTGGAAAGCCCGCACCCTGACCGAGGAACGCAGCGCATTTGGCAAAGCTTTGCGCGAGGAGACCCACAATGTGGGCAAGCCCCTTTCATGGCTGCGCCGCAAAACAAATGTTGCAGAAGATGAGCCTGCCTCGCGGCCTTTGGTGCGCCGGCGCGTGCCTTGGTATGTGTTTGTGGGCCTGCTGTGGTTTGTGGCAGTGGCGCTGTTTGCCATTTTTGCCTGGGTTAGCAGCACGTTCGGTGTTGCTTTGTCCGAGATTATCAACACCCTTACTGGCCCCTTGAAGGGCACCAGCAACGACACGCTGTTTTCCGGGCTGCGCTTCTGCATTCCCATCTTTGTAGTTGCCCTCGCAGCTGTGATCGGTGCCAGTGTGCTTGACCGCCGCCACGCCTTGAAGCTTGAAGCATCTGGCGAGAAGTATGCATCTGCAGCAAACCTTTTGGCCCATCGGGCTGTTATCGCCGGTGGTGCCTGCTTGCTTGTGGCCGCTCTCATGTTCGCAAACGTCAAGTTCGATGTGGCTGGCTATATTGCAAGCAACAGTTCCACCACCCAGCTGTTTGAGACCTACTATGTCGACCCAGACAGCGTGGCCATTACCGACGAGGACGGCAATGCCAAAAACGTGCTCTGTATCTATCTGGAGAGCATGGAGACGACGTACGCATCGGAAGACGAGGGCGGAAACCAAGAGGTCAGCTATATGCCCAATTTGGTTGAGCTGGCCAACGAAAACCTGAGTTTTTCAGACACCGATGGCCTTGGCGGCATCCACACGGTGAACAACACCGGGCGCACTATGGCAGCAATGCTTGCCACCACCTCTGGCGTGCCCTATGAGCTGCCGGCAGATGCCAACAGCATCGAAGGCGGCGATACCTTTGCAAGCCAGCTGACCACGTTAGGCGATGTGCTTGCCGAGAAGGGCTACACCCAGGAGTTTTTGTGTGGCTCTGATGCCGACTTTGGCGGCCGCAAGGCTTATTTCCAACAGCATGGCTCCTACGATATTTTCGATTTGCAGACAGCGCGCGACAAGCACTACATCGCCTCTGACTACTTCGACGGCTGGTGGGGTTTTGAAGACTTCACCCTGTTCGACATCGCCAAAGACGAGTTGACCCGTCTTGCTGCTGAAGATGAGCCCTTCAACCTGACCATGCTGACCGTGGATGCTCACCACGTGAACGGTCATGTCTGCGATCTGTGTGAGGACACCTATAACGACCAATGCGCCAATGTTATCTCCTGCACTGACCGGCAGATGGGTGAGTTCATCAGTTGGTGCAAGGAGCAGAGCTGGTATGAGGACACAGTCATCGTCATTATGGGCGATCACCCCCGCATGGACACTTCGCTGGTTAGCGGTGTGGACTACTACGACCGCACGGTTTACAACTGCTTCATCAATTCCGCGCAGCAAAGCACCTCTTCAACCAACCGTGAGATCTCTCACATGGATATGTTCCCCACGATTCTTGCAGCCATGGGCTTCGAGATTGAGGGGGACCGCTTGGGCCTTGGTGTGAACTTGTTCAGCGACCAGGCCACCATCATGGAGCAAAAGGGCTACGACTGGCTCAACACCGAGTGTGCGAAAAGCTCCGATTACTACGTAGCCAACTTCGCGCCTGAGCTTATAGGCTACAAGGCCGATGAAGTCACTGAAAGCGATGACGTCGCCACCCCCGGCGATGCACAGGCAGGGCAGGATTAGATATGGCAACTGAGCAAAATACGGTAAAGACAGGCAGACCTATTCTGCCGATTGTGTGCATCTGCTTGATTGTGGTGGCACTCATCATCGGCGTTATAGGCTATCTGCAGACAAAAGACATCGAGGAGGGCATTCTCGAGACGTGTGCCACCCAGCAGGATGGCTATGTTGAACTGGTGGTTGACCAGATCAACCTCAAGGCCAACCGCAATGATGAAGAGATCATCGAAGACATCTTGAGCACGCTGGACGCCTCTTCCAACCGCTACTGGGCCTTTTCACGCGATAAGAACATGCTCTTTGTGAAAGACGTGACCGAGACCAACCGTTATAAGGGTTTCACGGCTGAGAGCTTCTATGACACCGATGATGCTAGCAGCTTTTATCAGGGCTTGGATGCCGACCACGTCTCGCACCGCATCATCAATTTCAACGACCACCGCTATGTGGCCAGCGGCGCTGTTTTTGAGTATGACGGCCAGGAGTACAGGCTGTGCTTGCTGACAAACGCTGAGACTATTTTGCAAAACAACAGCCTGATGGGGGCAATAAGCCGCCTGTGGGTGCTGTTTGCCGTGCTCATTGCCTTAGTTTTGGTCGTGCCGATGTTTCTTGCCCGCCGCCGCGACAAGATGCTCAAAAAACTGCAGGAAGCAGAAAATGGCAACATGCACCTTGCGGCCAGTCTTGAGCGCCTGAACGACCGTTTGTCGCGCAAGGAAGTCTATGACACCAAGCTGCATGTGTGGGAAGAGGAGACCTTCGACGAGTTCGCAAAGGGTATTGCCCAGCGCAACGTCCGTCATGCAACGGTGGCACAGGTGCAGTGCGCTACTCCTGAGCTGCGTGATGGCTTTTTGACTCGCATCAGCCTGATGTTGTCTCGCAATGTCATCAGGTTTGCCTGCGAGGACCCGTGCGCAATCAAACTGCTATTCGTGGATATGGATACCGAGCAAGCGAAGGCTGAGCTTGAGCCGCTCCTTATTGCCGGAGAACAGGCTGCAAATTGGGCGCCGCTTGTAGTAAAAGATGCTGCAGCTGTTGAGAATACAAATGAGGAAGGCAAATAGACATGAAAGCTAGCCTGACACGAGACTACAAACTGAAGTTCTATCTGAATGCACAGCATTTCATCACTATCAACGGCTCGAAAGGCGAGACACACCCGCACACGTGGGAGTTTTGCCTGATCATCCGTGTGCCTAAGCAGGGGATGACCCCCTTTGAGCAGTTTGAAAAGCCCATTGAGGAGTTCTTGAAGCCCTTCCAAAATCAAGTTTTAAACGACATGGAGCCTTTTGACGCGCGCATGCCAACGCTGGAAAACATCGTTGACGTGTTTGCGGTGGACTTCTGCCGCATTGCTTACGAGTTTGGCGGTGTGCTGCAAAGTGTGGAAGGGAGTGAAGGCCCCACCCGCGGCTACATTGTCACTATCGATTACGACGATGACCCTCTGGCAAACAACCCTGCGTTCAAGGAATCGGTCTCGCAGGTAATTGGAAGCATTCTCGATGAGATTACGGGCGAGACGGGGCAGTAAGGCAGAGCTGTGATAAAGCGTATCGAGAACATATTGTATGTGCTTTTGATGCTCATCATCTTTGTGGTGCTGGCCTGCATCACTGCGTGGGTAGTGTCAAACAACGGTGAATATCCGAGCGGTTCAAACACCTTGCTTTACCTGCAGAAAGGCCAACAACTGCAGCAAAGCATCAGCGCGGGCGTTATTTGGCCGACCTTTGATGCAACCTGGTATAACGGCACCGAGCCGCTGCGCTACTTCTCGCCGTTGGTGTTTTATGTGCTTGCCGCACTTTGTGCGCTTGGCGGCAGCTTGCAGACGAGCTACCTGTTGTTTGTGGGGCTGTGCATCATCTTGAGTGGCATCTCCTGGATGGTTTTGGGGCTGGCCTTCAAACGCCGGGCGCTTGGCGGCTTTCTTGGGACTATCTGGTTTTTTATGCCTGCCAACCTAGGGGCCTTTTTCACCGATGGTGCGCTTTCCCGCGCGTTGCTTATTGCATTGCTGCCTTTGGCTTTGGGGGCAGTCTATGCCTATATGCGCTCGCGAAACTACAAACTGGTGCCGCTGATTGCCTTGTGCGCTTTCTTTGCAGTGTTGACCGATGCGCAGTATTGCCCACTGCTGGTGTTTGCGCTGCTGGTGTTTGCGCTGCTCTATTCAATCATCAACCGCACCTGGCGGCCGCAACTTGTGGTTGTGCTTGCCTGCTGCTGCGGCTGCCTTCTGGCAGGTTTTTGGCTGGTAGGGAGTTTGGCAGGCACCAGCCTGGGTGCTTCAGACATCTCAGCATATTTCTTGGACCCGCTTGTCTCGCTCAACCCTGTTGCACGCTTGAGCAGCACCTATAGCCAGCTTTACTTTGGCTTGGCGCCGCTTCTTTTGGCAGTGTTTGGCCTGCTGTGTGCTAAACGCAACAGCATAGCGTTGGCTCTTGCAGGTATCGCGTTGCTGGTGTTGACCATGCCCTTTGCATCGGGCATCTTAAGCGTGCTGCCTGGCAGCGAATATCTGATGATGACCCGAATCTTTTCTGTGGCTGTGCTGCTCATTTTGGGCGCTCTGTTTTTCTGGGAAAGCCTGCGTAAGCCTTTAACGGTTATCGTGTGTGTGCTGCTGGTGGCAGATATCGTGCCGTCGCTGAACTTGATCTACGGCTCCTTTGACGGCCGCTCTTTTGATGAGAGATTCCAAGAGATGGAAGACGGTTGGCTTTTGACGCAGGCCCGCGCCGCAACTGAGCAGCGTCTCCTTTTCGTTGATGAGGACTCCCTGGAGTCAACAGGTGCATACCTGGCAAGCGGCTTTGACGGCCAGACGCTGACGGCCTTCGGTGCGGAATACCATGCAGCAAACACGGCAACTAACGTCACCCAGCTAAATCGCGCTCTTGATAGCGGCAATTTCGCCTATTTGTTTGACCGTGGGCTTGAACTGGGCTGTGACACCGTGGTGGTCTATTCGTCATTGGTGGACAAGAAGGCATACTCTCTTGACGATATGGATGAGGCCGCTTCGCGTGTTGGCTACACCCTACTTAAAGACAACGGAACGTTTCGTGCGTATAAGCTCGACGGTGCAAGCGGTACGTGGGGCACCGTCAGCACCTATGAGGCAATTGCCATCGGCAGCGGTTCAGGCCAAATCGCCTTGCAGTTCCCGGCAGTGGAAGAGACCACCGACACAAACTTGAACCACTACACCTTTGAGGAGCTTTCTAGCTATCGCATGGTCTACCTGAATGGGTTTACCTACGACGACCAAACGGCTGCAGAAGATTTGGTTGTGCGCTTGAGCGAAGCAGGCGTGCGCGTGGTCATTGCTGCAGATGGCATCCCCGAGATGCCCAATTCTCATGACCGGGTGTTTTTGGGTGTGCGCTGCAATGACATAAGCTTCTCCCATGGTTACCCGGTGCTTGACACCATTGACGGCGACCTAAATTGCGACTTGTTCCCCAGCGAGACTGCAGACAACTGGCAAACCGTCTATTTGGACGGCCTTGATGAGGTGTGGGGCACCATCGATGAATACCAAAATGATGCCAACTTTGACTTCTATGGCACGGTGAAAAACGACAACATCGTCATGGTCGGCATCAACTTGACGTATCACTATGCCCTAACAAACGACCCGGCTGTTGGCGAGCTGCTTTCGCATGCCATCAACATCTCCAGCACTGACCTGCCCGAACGCGAGATTGTGCCAGTTGATTATGAGTATGACTTCACCGGCGTGACGGTAACGTGCAACGCAGACAACGTGAACACGGCCCTGGCCTACAAGGCAAGCTTTGAGGGCACATGTGCCTCCACGCGCAACAACCTGACATTTGTTAATGCGGGCACAACGCGCCTGAGCTGCGCCTACCCGCTGCTTGTTCCCGGTGTGCTCGTAAGCCTTGCCGGCTTGGTGCTCACGGTGCTGCTGTGTTTGGTTTTGCGGCGACTTTCGGGCAAACAAGAAGAGCCTGCCGAGGGCGAAGGCGAACAACAAGCTGAGGAACAGCAAGAAGTTGGCGCTGTCGAAAGCGAGACTGAAGCTTCTAAGGAAAGCTAAAGGCTCTCCTGCCTCGTTCCGTCCTTTAAAAGCGCTCATTTAACACGCCGTTAACAAATAACGCTGCCATTCAGGTGATGCATTGGTTAATGCGGTTTCTGGCTTGTTACAATCCAAGAAAGCTACTGAGTTCACGAAGGAGAAGGAGGGTCTCGCGTGAGCAAGTTGGAGGTATTGCCCACGTCTGATACCAACACGAGTATTTCAGGCGATATAGAAAACTTCGCCCGCCGTGTGACTGCAACGCCGCCGGGCATGTGCCCCATTGCCGTGCAGCTTACCCTGCTGCAAGCAAGCGGCGCTCAAACCTGCGGAAAGTGCGTTCCATGCCGCGATGGCATCCCGCAGCTTGCGAGCTTGCTGCAGCAGGTTTTGGCTTGCAAAGCCACTGCGTCCACGCTTGAGCAGGTGCGCGCCCTGGCGACGATGATACGCGACAGCAGTGATTGCGCCATTGGCTATAAGGCAGGCGCCTTTGTCTTGGAGGGCCTTGAAACCTATAAGGCGGAGTATGAAAGCCACATTGAGCAGGGTGTTTGCTGCGATGATATCGAGCAAAAGGTGCCCTGCGAGGCTCTGTGCCCGGCCCATGTGGACGTGCCTGGCTATATTGCACTGGCAGGTGCCGGTGATTGCGCGGGTGCCATCAAGCTCATCCGCAAAGACAACCCCTTCCCAACGGCCTGCGCTTTGGTGTGCGAGCACCCTTGCGAGGCACGTTGCCGCCGCACTATCATTGATGCACCGGTCAACATCCGCGGCATCAAGAAGTTTGCAGTTGACCAGGTGGCGGCAGACAAGGTCGAAGTGCCCAAACGCCTGCCTGATACAGGCCGCTCAATTGCGGTTATCGGTGGTGGCCCAAGCGGCATGACCTGCGCCTACTTCTTGGCGTTGATGGGCCATAAAGTCACGGTGTTTGAGGGTCGCAAGAAGCTTGGCGGCATGATGCGCTATGGCATCCCAGCCTACCGCTTCCCGCGCGAGCGTCTGGACGAAGACATCCGCGCCATCCTCTCTGTTGGCAACATCGAGGTCAAATATGAGACACATGTTGGTGCCGAGGAGATGAAACAGATCGCTGCAGACTATGACGCTGTCTATGTTGCTATCGGCGCCCAGGGTGGTAAATCGCTGCGCTTGGACAATGTGGATGCTGAGGGTGTCAGCTCAGCCGTTGACCTGCTAAGCAAGATTGGCGATGGCGACTGGCTGCCCGATTTCAGAGGCAAGAAGGTTGCGGTTATTGGCGGCGGCAACGTTGCCATGGACTGCTGCCGCACCAGCGTGCGCGCCGGTGCCGATGAAGTCACCTGCGTCTACAGGCGCCGCATTGACGATATGACCGCTCTGCCGGCAGAGATTGAGTCTGCCATGCAGGAGGGTGTTGAGATGATGGTGCTTCAAAGCCCTGCCGGCATTGAAGTCGACGACAACGGCCATTGCACGGCCGTTATTACTCAGCCTCAATACATCAGTGCCGTCAAGCGTGGCCGTCCTGCTCCTGCAGATGCCGATAAGCCTCAGCAACGTGTTGAGGCCGACATCATCTTGCTGGCAGTTGGCCAAGCCATTCTCTCCGAGCCCTTTGAGCAGTTTGGCATGAAGGCTGATCGCACCTATTTCTGCGCAAACGAGTATCTCGAGGCAGAAGGGTTTGACAACATCTTTGTGGGCGGCGATTGCCAGACTGGTCCTAAGACGGTTATCCGTGCTATTGGTGCCGGCAAGGTTGCTGCTCGCAATATCGATGAGTATCTCGGTTATCACCACACATTGGATTGCGGCATTACCGCCCCGGCTCCTAAAGAAAACGACCGCACCGCTTATGGACGTGTGGAACTTCTTGAACGCCCAGCCCGCGAACGCAAATGCGACTTTGAGGGCGTCGAGACCGAGATGAGCGTTGAAGAAGCTATTCAGGAGGCCGGCCGCTGTTTGCGCTGCGACCATTATGGTTGCGGCTGTATGGAAGGGGGGAGGATCCAATATGTCTAAACTTTTGAACGTGACCATAGACGGCCAGCAGCTGCAGTGCCCTGACGGCATGACCGTGCTGTCTGCAGCGCGCATGCTCGGCATTCGCATCCCGACGCTGTGCTATCTGGCCGGCGTCAACGAGATTGGCTCATGCCGCGTGTGCGTGGTGGAGGTTGAAGGCCAGGACAATCTGGTGGCAGCCTGCAACACGCCGGTGCGCGAGGGTATGAGCATCTTGACCAATACCGAGCGCGTGATCGAGTCGCGCCGCATGGCCTTGCAGCTCATCATCAGCCATCACCGTCTTGACACCACCAACTTCTGCTTCAGCTGCATCAAAAACGGCTCGTGCGAGCTGCAAGCCTTGTGCCGTGAATATCAGGTGACGGAGCGCTTGTTTGAAGACGACGGGCCGGTTCAACCTGTTTTGGACAGCAACCCGTTTTTGCGTTTTGACCCCAACCTGTGTATCGCCTGCCAGCGCTGCGTTTCAACCTGCAACCGTGCGGCCCGCAACCACACGCTTCGCACGGGCAAGAAGGGCATTCGCACCGTTATCGAGGCGCCTTTTGGCGCAGACTGGAAGGCAACGGAATGCGAAAGCTGCGGCAATTGCGCCCAGGCGTGCCCCACAGGTGCCCTTACCGTCAAGCGTCGCTTGAACTACCGCGATTGGGAAGTGACGCGCACCGTCACCACCTGCCCCCACTGTGCGGTGGGCTGCCAGCTGACCATGGTGGTCAAGGACGGCAAGATTGTCGATGTTGAGGCGGCAAACGGGCCTTCCAACAAGGAGCTTGTTTGCGTCAAGGGCCGCTCTGCCAGCTTCGACTTTGTCACCAGCGATGAGCGCCTGACCACGCCGCTCATCAAAAACCACGAGACCGGTGAGTTTGAGCCGGCGGATTGGGATGTGGCCTTAGACTTGGTCGCCAAGCGCTTTGGCGAGCTTAAAGACAAAGAAGGGGGTGACGCGCTCGCAGCTTTTGCCTGCTCTCGTTCAACGAACGAGGACATCTATCTGCTTCAGAAGATGGCTCGTACTGCTTTTGGTACGAACAACGTAGACAATTGTGCGCGTGTTTGACACGCTCCCACTGTTGCCGGTCTGGCAACCACGCTTGGTTCTGGTGCAATGACCAACACCATTACCGATATCACAACTGAATCTGACACGATCCTTCTGGTGGGCTCCAACCCTGAAGAGGCGCACCCTGTGCTTGGCATGCAAATCCGCAAAGCCGTCGAGACGGGCACCAAGCTCATTGTGGTGGACCCCCGCGATATCGGCCTGGCAAAGCATGCCGATATCCACCTCAAACTCAACCCTGGCACCAACGTTGCCTTTAGCAACGGTATGGCCAACATCATCATCAAAGAAGGCCTGATTGACTGGGATTTCATCAGCAAGCGCACCGAGCTTGAACAGTTCCATGAGTATGCCAAGATGGTCTCTGCGTATACGCCTGAGCGAGTGGCTGCAATCTGCGGTATTGCCGCTGAAGACCTTATCGCAGCTGCCCGCATGTATGCCACTGCCAAAGCTGCGCCTATCATCTACTGCTTGGGCGTGACCGAACACTCAACGGGCACTGAAGGCGTTATGAGCCTGTCCAACTTGGCCATGATCTGCGGCAAGATTGGCCGCCCAGGTTGCGGTGTAAACCCCATCCGCGGGCAAAACAATGTGCAAGGTGCATGCGATATGGGTGCGCAGCCCACCGATTTCACCGGGTACCAAAAGGTGGCAAACCCCGAGGTCATCAAGAAATTTGAGGATGCCTGGGGTGTCAAGCTCAACCCGAAGGTGGGCACTAAGGCAACCGAGTGCTTCCCCAAGATGATTGAAGGCGAGATTAAGGGCTTGTTCATCTTTGGCGAAGACCCCATCCGCACCGACCCGGACACCAACCACGTAATCCGTGCTCTAAACAGCTTGGAGTTTTTGGTAGTGGACGACTTGTTCATGACCGAGACGGCCAAGTATGCCGATGTCATCTTGCCAGGCATCTCTTTTGCTGAAAAGGAAGGCACCTTCTCTAACACTGAGCGCCGTGTGCAACGTGTACGCAAGGTGGTAGAGCCGCTTGCGGGTGCCAAGCCCGACACCTGGATCTTCACCGAGATTATGCGGCGCATGGGCTACGAGCAGCCGCATCTGACCCCGGCTGAGATTATGGATGAGATTGCCAGTGTGACGCCGAGCTTTGGCGGTATCAGCCATGAGCGCCTGGACAGCCTAAGCGTTGGTGGCCGTGGCCTGCAATGGCCCTGCCCGAACGCTGAGCACCCAGGAACGCCTATCATGCACGTGGGCACGTTCTCCCGCGAGCTGGGCACATACTCCATTGCCGAGTACCGCGAAAGCGTCGAGCTGCCTGATGACGAATATCCGCTGATGCTGAGCACGGGGCGCATTTTGTACCACTACAACGCTTGCGCCATGACCGACAAGACCGAAGGCATCAACGAGATTGCCGGCAGCTCATTTATCGAGATAAACACCGCCGATGCGCAAAAGCTTGGCATTGCCGATGGCGATAGGGTGAAAGTTGCCAGCCGCCGTGCCGAGATTGAATCGGTGGCACGGGTGAGCAACAAAACCAACCCGGGGCAGACATGGATGCCGTTTCACTTCCAGGATGGCAACGCAAACTGGCTGACCAACGCTGCTTTGGACAATATTGCCAAGGCACCTGAGTACAAGGTCTGCGCTATCAAGGTTTCACGCGTGTAAGTGCCCGTTTAGAGCAAAGAAGAAGGGTGGAAAGGGGCCTGTTTCCTTTCCACCCTTTCTTTACCACTGTGGGCTGCGACCATCGTGCCACTCGGGAGGCAAAGGCCTATGGTGTGGGCCGGGCCCAAGTGGTGGCATCTCGGGTGGTTCGTCTTCGCCGATGCGCTCTGCCAAGTCATCATTAACTTTATCGAGCAGCTCACCAAGTTGGGTGCGCTCGTCGTCGCTTAAACACGAGAAGGGGTCGATTTTTTCTTGAACCTGTGGCTCGTTAAGCTTTGCAGCAATCTCGCGCCCCGCTTCGGTTAGATAGATAAGATGCACGCGCTTATCGTTTTCGCTGGGTTGTTTTGAGATGTAACCTGCCGCCTCAAGCTTTGAGATAAGCTCGCCCAAAGATTGCGGGCGAATATCAAGAGTGTAGGCAATGTCGCGTTGAGAAGCGCCGTCGTGCAGATGCAGCAAACGTAAGATGCGCCCCTGCCCGCGGTAGGGGTCAAACCCAAGTGTTGCCTGAGGGCTTTGGGGGCTTACATGGTGCCGTGCACGATGCATGAGCCGCGAGATGCGGTGAATTTTGCGGGTGAGTTCAGCTGCTTGCATAGTAGAGGCACTCCAATCATCTCAACAAATGCGATGATACTGCATTGTTTGCGCTACGGCATGCTTGATTATGTGAGCCGCTTTATTCCTTTTGTTGCGGATGTGAGAATATTTTTTGCAAAAGACCTTTAAATCAGGTACCTGATTAATTATTATTGGTCACATCCTAAGACGCACGGGCATGAAGGTCCGCGTCGCTTACGAAAGGAGGTGTCCGATGGCAGATGAAAAGAAGCCTGAGGAGGCCAAGGAAGAGATGAAGCGTGGTCCTCGCGGCCCGAAGCCGGAAGGCTACGGCGCAGGCCCCCACGGCGGCGGCTACGGCGCAGGCCCCCAGGGTGGCGGCTATGGCGCAGGCCCCAAAGGCCCCCAGGGCGGCGGCTATGGCGCAGGCCCCAAAGGCCCCCAGGGCGGCCCGCAGGGCGGTCCTAAGGGTCCGATGGGTCCGCAGGGTCCGATGGGTGGCATGCCTCCGATGATGCAGCAGCCCATGATGCCCATGATGATGCCGGTCATGATGATGCCGGTCATGATGATGCCGATGCAGATGCCGATGATGCCGCAGATGGGTATGCCTCCTATGGGCGGTATGCCGCAAGGCGGCCCCAAGGGTCCGCAGGGCGGCCCCCAGGGTGGCGGCTACGGCGCAGGCCCCAAAGGCCCGCAGGGCGGCCCCAAGGGCGGCGAAGGCGAGGATCGCAAACCTCTGCCTCTCGTGGTCAAAGAGCTCTCCGAGCAGGTTGAGGCTCTGACCAAGAAGGTTGACGAGCTCACCAAGAAGTAGTTCGTCTGCTTGCCTTACTCAAGGCTTCGAGAAAGCCTGGCTCGGGTTATTATCTGAGCCAGGCTTTTTTCCTTTTCACTTAAAAGAAGGTTTCGCTGCATGCACTACACGGCACAAAACCCCAAACCTTGTCTTGACCTTTGCGAACTCGTTTGCTTGGGCAGTAGCGCACCTCAAACAGAGCAGCGCATCCAAGACTTCTTGCATCGCGATGCATTTGAGGGTTGCGAACGCATTTATGTGGGTTCAAGTTTTTGCCCTCAAGCGTTGTTTGCTTCCAAACCCTTGATTGAAGCTGCGGCCTGTGTGTGCCGCTCGGCAGATATGCACCTGACTTTGGTGCTGCCCATATTTGCCCAGCGCTTTTTAGAAAAGGGGAGGGCTTATGTTGCGGCTGCACTGAGCGAGCAGTCGCTGTGCATCGATGAGGTTGTGGTCAATGACTTTGGCATGCTTGCATATATGGCAAGCGCAATCGAGGCCGGGCAGGTGGGGCCTGTCAAAATTCATTTAGGCCGCTTGCTTGCAAAAGACACGCGCGATGTGCGCGAGCCTGAGTTTTTTGCCCAGCCATATGCACCAAACCTGCTGCAACAAAGTGAGAGCGGCAGTATTTTGAGCCGCTATACAGCGTCACTTGAAGGCGGAGCGCACATTGCCGGCATAGAACTTGATCTGGCACATGAAACGCTTGATTTGAGTGAGGCACCTGAAAACCTGATTGTCTCTGTGCATGAGCCGCAGCGCTATATGTCCACTGGCCAGATTTGCGAATTCGCATCAATTGGGAAGGCGCCCCAGGCAAGTTTTCGGCCAAATGACGCATGCTCGCTGCAATGCCTTAAAAATTGCGAGCGCTATGAGGGAGCATCCGGCAAGGAATTTTTCAAAATCGGGCGCACAGTCTATTTCAACACCGAGCAGTCTCGTTTTGAGGGCGGCATGCCTTCACGGCGCCTAATCTCTGTTCTTGAGGAGGTTATGGGCTGATGGGTTATCCGCTGGTGCCGCTGAACAACTTTGATGCACTTGAGGCCTATGTGCAAGCGGGTGCGCGAGAGCTTTATGTGGGGTTTTACGACGACGCATGGCACGCCGAGCACGGTTTGTATGCCGATATCAACCGCATGACTGGCTTTAAGCAACGCGCCAATGCCTACTCATTAGAACAGGTGCTTGAAGTCATCCCTTATATAAACAGCCTCGATGCACGCCTGTATGTCACCTTTAACAGCGCCAGCTATTCGGCGCGCCAACTAAAGACGCTGTCAGGCTACATGCAGCAACTGGCTGCGGCGGGTGCGGCAGGGGCTATCATCTCCACACCTGAGCTTGTTGAAGTTGCCCTGGCGGCGGGGCTTGATGTGTGTGCATCCACCATGTGTGGCATCTATAACGTCGATATCGCTGCGGTCTATGCACGCTTGGGCGTTAAGCGCCTGATTTTGCCGCGAGATTTAAGCGTAAACGAGATTGCCGAGATTGTGCAGGCGCACCCCGAGCTGGAGTACGAGGTCTTTCTTATGCGCAACGGTTGCATCTATAGCGACTCCCATTGCCTTGGTATGCATGGCTTGGATTGTGGTGCATTGTGTGGTGAGATGCGTGAAAGCATGCGCACCCTGCGTGCTTTGGGCAACTTGGACGAGTTTGCTGCAGCAAGCGACCTCTACTTCAACGATTTTCATATGCACGCCTGCGGCTTGTGTGCTCTTTGGGATTTTGAGCAGCTGGGCATCAATGCCTACAAAGTGGTGGGCAGAAGTGATGATGTTGAAGCTATCTGCACCGATATCGGCCTGGTTGCGCGCAACGTTGAGATTGCCCGCGATTGCGAAAGCCGCCAGCAATATCTCGAAAACATGCAACCACCTGCATGGGCCGACATTGTGTGTGACCGTGGGCTTAACTGCTATTACCCGGATGTGGCCGGCTGGTAGGAATAAAAATGCCTCGCGCATGAGGCGAGGCACAGGTTTTGTGGCGGAGATGCGTGCGAATCGAACACACCCGAGACGTTCTGCGCGCCTCACAACGGCTTTGAAGGCCGCGGG
>R11__coassemble_895_pt1 | contig 18081 bp, 16 predicted proteins | sample R11__metabat2_low_PE_020 | metagenome-assembled genome bin R11 | reverse complement strand
ACTTCGCCGACGCTTTGGCAATCGCTCCGTATGCTTATGCAAACTGCTGCCCGATTTTGCTGTGCGACAACGACGGCAACCTGGATGCTGACTCTGCAGCATTGATCACATCTGGCGCTCAGGTCGTCATCTGCGGCGGCGACGCTGTTGTCAGCACCGCTACCGAGCAGATGTTTGCCAACTCCAAGCGTCTGGCTGGCTCCACTCGTTACGATACTGCTAACGAGATTGTCAAATATGAGCTCGAAAACGGCATGAACACCACCAGCAGCGCGGTTGCAACGGGCGAGAACTTCCCCGATGCACTGGCTGGCGCTGCACTGGTCGGCTCTAAGGGTGGTGTCTTGGTGCTTGCCAAGGCTGCCGATTCCCCGGCTGTCTCTCAGCTGACTGCCAACACTGGCAAGATTGCTCAGCTGTACTTCCTCGGTGGCACCAACGCCATCTCCGATGAGATTGCTACGACCATCACCAGCAACTTAAACATCAAGTTCTAATTCCCTTAAACGAACGCTTGATGGCACGAGAGGTGGCCCCGGCATTGAGCTGGGGCCACCTTTTTGTATGCCGTGCGGCATCAAAGTCGACCAGTTTTGATGTTTCAGCCGAAGTTGCCCGCCTTTGATGCCTGCCGCACACAACTTGCCCGCCTTTGATGCCTGCCGCGCACAACTTGGCCAGTTTTGATGTTTCTGCCGAAGCTGCCCGCTTTTGATACCGCGCTTAACGCGCCCTTTGGGGGGCTTCGCCTTTTCAGTTGTTGAGAAAATATTCTCTATAAAGGCTATACTTTGCTCGAACGAGTAATGAGCAAAGGAGCGTAATGATTCAACTGGGGACAGTTACGGGGCATGGTCCGCTGGCCTACGATGCAACGCTGTACGAGTTTCGCATTTCTAATGCCGTCACGCCCTTTAAGGAAGTTCAGGCTCTTGATGCGCATGGCCACATTGCCTGGCTTGCGCCTGAGCAGCACGACTGGTTTGTCCACATCAACGCCCATGATCTTGAGACCTGCAACCATCGCGCCTTGCAAAGGCACGGCAACGGCTACAACTCCCTGACCCCTGAAGAGCAGGTGCAGGCAGACGCTGCGCGCGATGACAGCGTGCTTGCCGGCAAGATTGTCGAGGCAGACCCCGAGCTCGTCCGCGCCGTTGCAGATGCTTTGGAACAAAAGGGGCTCATCGGGCATGTCTCCCACGCTCACGCTGGCAACGCACAGACCGTCATCGGCATGCCTCAGGGCATGGAGGCGCTCTCGCAGCTTCAAAAGCAAGAGGGCCGCAAGATGACGCTGATGGAGCACTACCTGATGCGTCAGATTCTTAAAAATGACGACAAAGCCAAAGTCAAGCGCGAAAAGGAAGCCGAGGCTTTGCAGGCGGCTGAACTTAAAGAGGAACAGCGCGAGGCCAAAAATCTCAAAAAGAAGGGCAAGATCTCTTCTGCGCAAAAGCATATGGAAAAGCGGGAGGCCCAGACCGAGGCCGGCATGCGCCAGCGTAGCGCAGCCATGCAAGTTGAAAAGGCAGCTCCTCAGCGCACAAGTGGCGGCATGACCATCGATCAAGCCCTTGCTATGGCCGAGACGGGCGCGTCTGCTCGCTTGCATGTGACGGCTGATGCGATGACAGCAGCCGCAGCGCAAAACGTTGTCTACACCGATTCATATGGAAACCTCATCCGCCCAGAGGCAGATGCCATCCGCCCGGATGTAAGCCAGGTTGCCTATGGCGTCTCTGCCGAAGAAAAGGCGCTGACCGAGATGCGTGCCCGCAATTTGGCCGAGCAGTCTCGCTATGATGTCCAATCCACCGGTGTACCTGGCATGGAAATGGGGCGCAGTCGTGGCCCGCGTGCAGGCATCAACGAGGGCGCGTCAATCAATGGCCATGCGGTCAATGCAGATGGCACCCCCAAAGAAAACGGCTTTACCTCCTTTGTGGGTGGCTTGAAGAAGGTTTCCGAGGCCTTAAGCCCGCTGGTAGGCGGCGGCCACGGCGGCGGCATGGGCGGCATGGGCGGCGGCCAAGGTGGCGGCGGCCAAGGTGGCGGCGGCATGGGCGGCCAAGGCGGCGGCATGGGCGGCATGGGCGGCGGTATGCGCTAGCCTGAACACACAGGTGACGTATTCGGGTTTAACCCCGGTGCTGATAAAAGTTGGTTAAGGTGCGGCGTTAGGCCGCTTGAGTGAGATGGAGAAAAAAGATGGTTCTTGGCATCATTATTGCAGTTGTCATCATCGTCTTGTTCGGTTTGGGCATCCGCATTGTGCGCCCGTACCAGCGAGGCGTTGTTGAGCGATTCGGCCGTTACAAGCGCACGGCTGAGTCGGGCTTCCGTTGGATTATTCCGTTTGTGGACCGCATGACTAAAGTCGACATGCGTGAAAATGTTGTTGATGTTCCGCCCATGGAAGTCATCACCAAAGACAACGTTGCCGTTACTGTTGACGCTGTTGTTTACTACCGCGCAACCGACGCTGTGAAGCTCATCTACAACGTCACCAACTTCTATCTGGCAGCCACCAAGCTTGCTCAGACCAACCTCCGTAATGTCATCGGCGAGCTGACCTTGGACGACTCTTTGACGAGCCGCGAGACCATCAACTCCCAGCTGCGCGACATTCTTTTTGATGCAACCGAGCAGTGGGGCGTTGAGATTGTCCGCGTTGAGCTGCAGCGCATCGAGCCGCCGGCGGATGTTACCCAGGCAATGCATCGTCAGATGAAGGCCGAGCGTGAAAAGCGCGCTGTCATCCTCGAGGCCGAAGGCGAGCGCCAGGCAGCCATCGAGAAGGCAGAGGGCATCAAGCAGTCCTCCATCCTCGAGGCCGAAGGTAAGGCGCAGGCCATCCGTGAAGTTGCAGATGCAGAGAAATCCCAGCGCGTGCTGCAGTCTGAGGGCGAAGCTCAGGCTGTTGAAAACGTCTTGGCCCAGTTGCATGCTGACGACACCGACACCTACATTGCGGTGCGCTATGTTGAGAGCCTGAAGGCCATCGCCAACGGCAACGCCACCAAGATCTTTATGCCTGCCGAGCTGACGGGCATCGCTTCTGCCACTGGCATGATCGGCGAGCTGTTCCAGGGCTCAAAGGTCACCCCGCAGGTTAAGGCCAAAGAGCCGGGCGAAGTTCCGCCGCCACCGCAGGTTCTCTAAACTCAAGTTTTACTTGCTGACTTTTGCGAGGGCGGGTGCCACTTCAATGTGGCACCCGCCCTTTAGTGTGTGCATATGGAATTGCCCGCTGTGTAAAGAGCCTTTAGCAATAGCGCGGAGGCCGGTGGGTGCCGGTCCTGCGGCTTGGGCGGCCTTCGCTCCAACGGTCGCGCCGTGGGCGGGCCTCAAAAGGTGGCTGCGGAGTTTGTGGCCGAGGCGGCTCAGACGCAGACGCATCAAAGGCCATATCGCGCTGGAGCGTACATGTTTTGTTGCAAATCTTCAGCGCCGCCTTGCGGTGGGTCACAATCAGGCAGGTGCGGTCTTTAAGCGATTGCAAGTTGCGCAGCAGCTGCGCCTCGGTCTCATCATCGAGAGCGCTGGTTGCCTCGTCAAGCAGCAGGATGGGAGCACCACTCAAGTAGGCGCGAGCAACGGCGATGCGCTGCACCTGGCCTTCGCTTAAGCCGCCACCGCGCTCGCCAATGATGGTGTCGAGGCCATCGGGCAGCTGGCGCAGGTATTCATCCGCACATGCAATGCGGCATGCCTCCCAAATCTCTTCATCGCTGACGTTTTGGTCGGTAAACGCAAGGTTGTCGCGCAGCCTGCCGCTGACCAGCAGATTGCCCTGGGGCACGTAGGCAAACAAACGGCGGGTCAAGGGCCCCAGCTCCTCGCTCCAGGCCTCTCCGTTTTCATCGGTACCGCTCACAGACAGGCTGCCTTCATAGCCGCGCAAGACGCCCAGGATAAGTTTGAACAGGGTCGATTTGCCGCAGCCGCTTTGGCCCATAATGGCCACACAGTCGCCCTTCTCAATCTCGAAGTTCACATCGTCTAGTGTTTTCTCCCCGCGGTAGCCAAAGGTCACATTAGCGATATTCAGCTTTTCCATGGTGTTATAAAGCCCACGAGCATCGAAGCCTTCGTCGCGGCGGGCGCGTTCCTCTTCGGTCAACTCAGGCTGCAGTGCCTCGATTTCCATCAAGCGCTCGCCGCTGGCAATCATGGAGTAGTACTGGGTTGCCAAGTTCGAGGCACTGATGAAGGGTTGGCGCACCTGGCCTGAAAGCTGCGTGATTGCCATGACCGAGCCATAAGAAATGTCGCCCAAGGCAAGGCGCACGCTGCACCATATCAAGCTGAAGATGTGGCCAAAGTTCATGCTAAAGCCCATGGCGGCGTTGGATTTGATCCGCACCCAACTGCGGGTCAGGCGCGTTTTATAGAAGTTGTTCAGCAGCTCGGATGACTGCTCCTTGGCGTGCTTTTCGGTCACGAACACGCGCAATACCAGCAGCGAGCCGATGGAGTCTTGATAAAAGCTGCGGGTCTTGCCGTCGGCCTCGCGCACTTTTGCACTGAGCTTTTTGATGGCATGGCGGAAGTAACGTGTAATAACAATCAAAGCCACCGTGGCAAGGATGTACACCAGCAAAAAGCGCCAGTCCATAATCAAAAGCACCGAGCCGGCGCCCACAAGGCTTGCAATGATTTCGGCGATGGAGGGCAAAAACGTGGTGACACCGCTAACGATGATATTCACATCGTCGGTTAGGCGGTTCATCAAATCACCGGAGTGGTAGGCGCTCAGCTGTTGGAAGTCGCGGTCGAGGATGTAGTCAAACATGCGGGAGCGGTAGCCGTTTTCAACCAGTGCCGAGACCTTCTCGGTCCAGTAGTTTGAAAGCGCACGCAGCAAGATTTGGGCAACGCCCACCACGGCAAGCAGCACCGCAAAGATGATGAGCAGCTTCATGTTGCCATCGACGGCGCTATCAATAGTGTGCTGAGAGACAAGGGCAAACACCACACCTGCAACAGAGTTAATGGCGCTAAAGACCATCAGGATGATGATGCTGGGCAGAAATGGTTTTCCTGTTTGAATGACCCATTTGAGGACCTTGCGGTTTTCCTCGCCATCACGGCTCTTTAAACGTTTGCGCTCTTCATCGGAGAGCGATTCGCCTGGGGGAGGGCCAGAAAACCCGCCAGGCGGTGGCGGTGGTAATGGTGACATCTTCTTTTCTCTTCCGTCTTTTCTTATTTCGTCGATGTATATTCTATCAGGTACCTGACTAACTTGAATAGGTTGCCAACCTGTTTATTGAGAATTATTCGCATGCTGGCTAGAGTGTTTAAAGAGATTTGTATCAAGAGAGGGCAGCACAACTTTATGCAGTTCAAAGCAGCTAAATATACCTTTTGGAGCGAGCTATGCGCATAGTTCGCTATTTGCTTGAGCACAAGCTTGCGCTGCTGCTGGTGTTTGCCATCCTATGCGTGCAGGCGTTTTGCGACTTGTCGCTGCCACGTTATACCTCTGACATTGTCGACACTGGCATCCAACAAAAAGGCATTGAAGATGCCGCTACAACGGTGATGTCTGCTCGCACGTTTGATGCCATTTGCATGATGGCAGATGAATCTGACGAGGAGCTTTTGCGGTCGTCATACACCGAGCAGGCAGATGGCACCTACGAGCTCAACAGCAACGGCGAGGCCCAGCGCGAGGCTCTTGACGAGATTGTTGCGGTGCCGCTCATTGTTGTGGAATATTCCAGCCAGATTGAAGGCTTTGACCTTGACCAGACTTTAGTTGCCTATGAGGCTGGCATGATCAGCAAGGCCGACATCTCAAGTGCTGTTGAGGCAGCTGAGGAGCAGATGGGCAGCGAATCCATCGTTGAGCAGCAGGCTTTAGCGGCGGCTCAGGCTGAATATGAGGCGCTCGGCGTCGACACCAGCTCAATTCAGATGTCTTATCTGTGGCGCATCGGTTTGGAGATGCTGCTTTTGGCAGCATTGATGATGTTGTGCAACATCGCTGTGGCCTTTGTGGCGGCGCGCACCGGCACAAAGATTGGCCGAGATTTGCGCAAACGTCTTTTCGCGCAGGTGGTCAACTTCTCTGAGCGCGAGATAGACTCGTTCTCGAGCGCCTCGCTCATAACCCGCTGCACCAACGATATCCAGCTCATTCAGATGGTTTCCATTGCCTTGCAGCGCATGGTGCTCTATGCGCCGATCCTCGCAGTTGGTGGCATCATCATGGTCACCCAGACCAATGCCTCCATGGGGTGGATTATTGCTGTGGCGGTCGTTGCTGTGTTTGCTGCGGTTGGCGTGCTGATGGCAATCGCCATGCCCAAGTTCAAGATCTTGCAATCCTTGATAGACAAGGTCAATCTCATCTCCCGCGAGATTTTGACGGGTTTGCCGGTAGTGCGGGCCTTCAACCGCGAAGAGCACGAACAGGCGCGCTTTGGCCAGGCCAATACCGCTTTGATGAAGACGCAGCTATTCACCAACCGTGTCATGACGTTCATGATGCCGGCCATGATGCTCATCATGAACATTGTCAGCGTTTGCATCGTGTGGATTGGCGGCCATGCAATCGACTCTGGCTCCATGCAAACGGGCGACCTCATCGCCTTCATCACGTACTCCATGATTATCATTTCCAGCTTCCTCATTATCGGCATGATCGCCATCCTGCTGCCGCGTGCAAGCGTTGCCGCTGGCCGTGTGGATGAGGTGCTGGCCGCAACAGCCAGCATTGTGGATGCGCCTGAAGTGCAGGATGCTCAACTTGCCAGCACGCCTGGTGCTGAAATCGCGTTTGAGGACGTTTGCTTTGCATATGCACAAGACAGCGCCAATGTCGTTGACCACTTGAGCTTTACAGCGCAAGCAGGCAAAACCACTGCCATCATCGGCTCAACAGGCAGTGGCAAGAGCACCATCATCAAACTCATCGAGCGTTTCTACGATGTCACCAGCGGGCGCATCACCGTTGACGGTATCGATGTGCGCAACTTGAGCCAGAATGCCCTGCGCGCCACCTTTGGCTACTCACCCCAGCAAGCGTTTTTGTTTAGCGGCACCATCGCCTCAAACGTCGGCTACTCAACAGGCGACGAGGCAGATGAGCGCATACCGATGGCGCTGGAGGTTGCCCAAGCAAGCGAGTTTGTTGCCTCGAAGGAGGAAGGCGTGGACGCGCCTGTCTCCCAAGGCGGCACCAACGTCTCTGGCGGCCAGCGCCAGCGCTTATCGATTGCCCGTGCCTTAGCTGCAGATGCCCGTGCTTATCTGTTTGATGACAGCTTCTCGGCACTTGACTACAAGACCGATGCCCAACTGCGCGCTGAGCTTTCTAAGCGCCTAGGCGGCAAGACGGTGCTCATTGTGGCGCAGCGCATTGCAACCATCATGCATGCCGACAAGATCATCGTGCTTGAAGACGGCCGCAGCGTAGGCCAGGGCACTCACGAGCAGCTGCTGGCATCCTGCCCGCAATATCGGGCAATTGCCGAGTCCCAGCTCAGCCAAGCCGATTTGGCGAGAGGGGGTGCAGCATGAGCGAAGACACCACCACCAAGCGCAAGAAGAAGCGCCCAGCACCCCCTGGCGTAAGCACAGGTGAAAAGGCAAAAGATTTCAAAGGTGCCATCAAAAACCTCGCCGGCTTTATGGGGCTTTACAAGATTGCCCTCATCTTCATCGTAGTTTTTGCCCTTGGCTCAACGGTGTTTAGCATCGTTGGCCCTAAGGTCTTGTCGCAGGCCACCACCGAGCTTTTTACGGGTTTAGTGGCAAAGGTCAACGGCACCGGCAGCATCGACTTCGACGCGATTTTCTGGATTTTGCTCACAACCTTGTGCCTCTATATGGCAAGCGCTGTTTGCAGTTTTGTGCAGGGCTGGCTTATGACCGGAGTCTCGCAGCGGGTGTGCTTTAAGCTGCGCGAGGCCATCAGCGTCAAGATTGGCAAGATGCCCTTCGGCTACTTCGAAAGCAATGCAACTGGCGACACGCTTTCGCGCATCACCAACGATGTTGACACGCTTGGCCAAAGCCTCAACCAGGGCCTGACCCAGCTGGTCACCTCGGTGGCAACCGTCATTGGTGTTGTAGTCATGATGCTTACCATCAACCCACTGATGACGCTCATCACCGTCTTGATTGTTCCGGTCTCGCTGCTGTTCATCGGGTTTGTGGTGAAGCGCTCGCAAAAGTACTTCGATGCCCAGCAAGACATCCTGGGCGAGGTCGACGGCATTGTTGAAGAGACGTTTTCGGGTCAAGCAATCGTTAAGGCGTTCAACCGCGAGCAGGCAACCATCTCGACGTTTAACGCCACCAACGACCGCCTCTATGAGGCCGGTTGGAAGTCGCAGTTCTATAGCGGCTTGATGAAGCCCTTGATGGATTTTGTGGGCAATGCGGCCTATGTGGCCGTTGCGGTGCTGGGCAGCTATTTTGCCGTGCAGGGCATTATCACCGTTGGCGATATCCAGGCCTTCATCCAATATGTGAAAAACTTCACCCAGCCCATCAGCCAGTTGGCACAGGTCAGCAACATGTTGCAGCAGTTGGCTGCATCATCTGAGCGCATCTTTGAGTTCTTGGGTGAAGAAGAGCTCGATGCTGAACAAGACGCTTTGCTTGAAGAACCCATTCAAGGAAATGTGACCTTCGAGCATGTGCACTTTGGCTACGACCCTGCCAAGCCGGTCATCAACGATTTCTCCGCGAAGGTGTCTGCAGGCCAGACGGTGGCCTTGGTTGGCCCAACTGGTGCTGGCAAGACCACCATGGTCAAGCTGTTGATGCGCTTTTATGAGGTGGACAGTGGCTGCATACGCATTGACGGCCACGACATCCGCGACCTTTCCCGCACCCAGGTGCGCAACCTGTTTGGCATGGTGCTGCAAGACACCTGGCTGTATAACGCAAGCATCCGTGAGAACATCCGCTATGGCCGCCTTGATGCAACCGATGAAGAGGTTGAGGCAGCCGCTATTGCCGGCTGTGCCGACCACTTCATCCGCACGCTGCCCGGCGGCTACGATTTCGTGATCAACGAGGATGCAAGCAACATCAGCGCAGGCCAACGTCAGCTTTTGACTATTGCGCGCGTCTTTTTGGCCAACCGCAGCATGCTGATTTTGGACGAGGCCACCTCAAGCGTGGACACCCGCACCGAGCAGCGCATCCAGCAAGCCATGGACAACCTGATGCAGGGCCGCACCAGCTTCGTTATCGCTCACCGCTTGAGCACCATCACCTCAGCTGATTTGATCTTGGTGGTGCGCGATGGTGACATTGTCGAGCAAGGCACCCACGAGCAGCTTCTCGCAGCGGATGGCTTCTACGCCGAGCTCTACAACTCCCAATTCGACACCTGCGACTAAGGGGCCTGGCGGGAAGTTTTGGCAAGCAAAAGGCCGGGCGCACGAGAGTTCGTGTGCCCGGCCTTGTTTTGTGCGTTGCTTGCGCTTATTCGGCGGTGTAGGGGTAGCGCAGCTCGACTTCGATTTCTGTGCCTTCGGTCATGTTTCTAAAGGAAGGCGGCCAAGCGCACAAGTATGCGTTGGCTTCGTCCAACTCGAGCACGTTGAGATGCATGCCGGCACCCTCAACCGGTGTGATAATGGCGCCTTCGGGAGTGTTTTCAACGCGCATGGGCTTGATGGCGAAGAAGTCCTTGCTGGGCATTTGCCCACCAGGGCCTTGGCCAGGCTGCCCGCCAGGGCCGCCAGGGCCGCCCTGCGGTTTGCCACCGGGGCCACCTGCGCCAGGGCCGCCTGCGCCAGGGCCACCCTGCGGTTTGCCACCTGCACCCGGGCCGCCGGGGCCGCCGGGGCCGCCGGGGCCGCCAGCCATGCCCTTCGTCAGCTTGCCGGTGACCTTCTCAAAGCCCACTTCGCGGCCATACAACCACTGCTCAACCAGCGGTTTGAGATACCAATCGGCGGTGATTTCGCAACCACCCGGGGGGCCGGAAAGGCCCAAAACAGCGGTGCCGTTTACCAGGGCCGCACTGGTGTGGCGGCCCGGGCCATGGTTGGTTTCGTGGCAGAAGACCTCGCCAATCTCTTCCAAAATCTCCATGTTGTAGTCTTTGGCGCCCTTCGATGAGCCAGCGTTCAGCGCGACGATGTCAGCCTCAGCGCAGGCTTTGATGATGGCGGCCTTGATCTGCTCCCAGTCGTCGGGCAGGCAGTCATAGATGATGGGCTCGGCACCCCAGGACTTCAGCTTGCCCTCCAAAAGGATGCCATTGGTTTCGTAGGCTTTGCCCAGCGGCAGCTCTTGGCCTGGCATGACCAGCTCGTCGCCGGTGGGGATGAAGACCACCTTCGGTTTTGCCACAACCTCAATCTCGCTATAACCACAGGTTGCAAGGCCTGCAAGCTTGGCGGGGTGAGCTTGGAGTGGGCCTTCACAAGCAGCTGCCCCTTCTTGAAGTCGGCGCCGATGGGCTTGGTGCGGTCTCCCTTGCACGGTGGCACCTCTTCAATGCTGATGAGCTGGCCGCTTTCATCAAAGGTGACGCCTTCAATGCGAATTTCGGTGTCGAAGCCTTCCGGCAACGCGGTGCCGGTGTTGGCCCAGCCGTAGTCAACGCCTGGCTGCCAGGAGCTGACGTCGGGGCAACCGTTTTCGAAGTCGGCAAAGCGCACGGCGATGCCGTCCATGGTGGAGTTCAAGACGTTGGGTAGGTCATACTTGCTGCAGCAATCAACTGCCGTGACGCGCCCCAAGGCGTCATGGATGCTGACGACCTCGGTCTTCGGTGCGAAGTTGCCCACCTCAATGAGTTTGGCAACGCACTGTTCGCGCTTCATCTCGATATGCTTTGAATGATCTCTCATGAAGCATCCTTCCTTGTTTAACGTCTGCCCGCAAATGCAGGCAGCTACCTGCGAGGCGGCCAAAGCGCGCCCTGCGCATGCAAGTATACGGCATATTCGTCTTCCAAAAGGAGAATGCTCTTTGCCGCTGGCGGCTTAAAGATGTCTACGGCAAAGAACGCAAAGCCCGCCAGATACGTATATAATCATCGGCTACGTGCATCATTCGCATTACCAAGAAAGAAGGCATCATGAGCCAAGACAACACGTTCTACATTTCCACCCCTATTTACTACGTCAACGGCGAGCCCCACATTGGCACCGCTTACACAACCGTTGCAGCCGACACCATGGCGCGCTTTAACCGCCTGGATGGCCGCGACGTGTTTTTCCTGACTGGCATGGACGAGCATGGCCAGAAGGTGGCCCAGGCCGCCGAGGAGCATGGCATGACCCCACAGCAGTGGTGCGACAGCCAAATGCCTCAGTTCACCGACCTTTGGAAAGACCTCAACATCTCTAATAACGACTTCATCCGCACCACCCAGCCGCGCCACATCGCCGGCGTGCAGAAGTTCTTGCAGACCCTGTATGACAACGGCTATCTCTATAAGGACTCCTATGAGGGCCTGTACTGCACACCGTGCGAGACCTTCTTTACCGAAGACGATTTGGTGGATGGCTGCTGCCCCGATTGCGGCCGCGCCGTCGAGGCCATCAAGGAAGAGAACTGGTTTTTCAAGCTCTCCGAGTTTGGCGACAAGCTTATTGAATACTACGAGGCAAACCCCGATTTCATCCGCCCAGAAATTCGTCGCAACGAGGTTATGAGCTTTGTGAAGGGTGGTATGCACGACCTTTCCATCAGCCGCTCCACCTTCGATTGGGGCGTGCCGCTGCCCTTTGATGAGGAGCACGTCACCTATGTGTGGGTTGATGCACTGGTGAACTATCTGACCGCTCAGGGCTATGGCAGCGATGACGAAAGCGGCGTGGAGAAATACTGGCCGGCCAACTTCCACTTTGTGGGCAAAGACATCATCCGCTTCCACTGCGTGATCTGGCCTGCCATGCTTATGGCTGCCGGCTTGCCACTGCCCAAGGCTGTGTTTGCTCACGGCTTCTTGATGGCGGCCGATGGCTCCAAGATGAGCAAGTCTAAGGGCAACGCCTTGTACCCCCGCGAGCTGATGGCAACGTATGGTGTGGATGCCTACCGCTACTATTTCATGAGCGATGTGACCTTTGGCGCTGATGGCAACATTGGCACCGAGCGCATGACCCAGGTCTACAACGCCGATTTGGCAAACACCTATGGCAACCTGTTTAGCCGCGTCAGCAACATGTGCATCAAATATTTTGACGGCGTTGTCCCTGAGTGCCCGGCTGCTTTTGCCGACAACCCCCTCAAAGAGATTGCTGATGGTTTGTATCCGCGCTACGCCGCGGCTTTGAGCAGCGTCGACTTTGGTGGCGCCACCGGGGCCGTCATGGAGCTTTTGCATCGCGCCAACCTCTATGTTGAGGAAAGCGCACCGTGGAATTTGGCAAAGTCTGAAGAAACCCGCGACGAGCTGGCAGCGGTTATCTATAACGCTCTTGAGGCGTGCCGCATTGGCGCGCTGCTGCTGGCACCGTTCATGCCCAACACCTCCGATGAGCTGTTTGCTCGCTTGAACTTGGGTAAGGCAACGCAAATGACAAACGGCGCCGAGGCTGCCCAGTGGGGCGGCTTGCCTGCTGGCAACGCCGTCGTCAAAGGCGACGCGCTCTTCCCGCGTCTGCCCAAAAACTAAGGCGTGCGCGTCGTGGCACTTTCCGATTTCAAAGACTTTAAAGAAAGCGATGCGTTCTTTCGCAACTCCAAGGGCAAGGTAAAACCCGCTCCTGAGCTGCCGAAAGGCGCACGCATCGCCGATGCTCACTGCCACCTTGGCATGCTGAGCGCTCCTGCGCTTGCGTTAGCGCGCTGTGCGGTCAACGGGGTGCGCTTTCTTGAGTGCATTACCGACCCCGCCGAGACAGCGGAAGGCGAGCTGGCAGCACCTGCTGTCTATGAGCAGCTGGATGCTTGGTGCGAGCAAGCCCAAGACCTGCTTGAAGCTTGGGGCGAAGGTGAGCGGCGCCTTCCACGCGTGCGCCTTGCCTGTGGCGTTCACCCGCACAATGCAAAGCATTATGCCGGCGCTTTAGGCACGCTCACTGAGCTGTTGAAGGATCAGCGCACTTCGTGCTTGGGCGAGATTGGCCTAGATTATCACTACGATTTGAGCCCCCGCGAAGTGCAGCGCGATGTTTTTGCGCAGCAGTTGCAGCTTGCTCAGGAGGCTGAGCTTCCGGTTGAACTACACATTCGCGAGGCTCACGAGGATGCACTGGCTATTTTGCGCGAGGTGGGCTGCCCTGCTGCTGGCACGGTGCTGCACTGCTTCAATTTGGACGCTGAGGCCCTGGCACCCTTCCTTGAACTTGACTGCTACATATCTTTAGGCGGCCCGCTGACCTTCAAGAAGGAATGGCCCACCCGCCTTGCCGCGCTCAATGTGCCCATCGATCGCCTGCTGACCGAGACCGATGCACCGTTTATGGCACCTGAGCCGCTGCGGGGCACTGTTTGCCAACCCGACCAAACGCTTTACACGGCGCGCACACTGTTGGATTGCTTTGGCTTTGCCGGAAGCGAGCGCGCTCTTGAGCTCATAAACCCGCGCAGCATTGACATCGCTGAGGGCGAAGGCGCACCCGAAGTGCACGCTCCCAACTTCACCGAGCTGCAGTGTGGCCAAGACGAAGGCGCGTTCTGTGCCCTGCTGTATCGCAACGCGACGATGCTGCTGGATAGGCGCCCGACCCCATGGCAGGTGCAAGGCTGATGGCCGGTACAGAAAAAGAGATCCTCATCCTGGTGGGCTCGCCGCGCAAAGATGGCCGCTGTGCCCAGCTTGCCGCCGCTCTCAAAGACTGCTTTCACGTGGAGGGCTTCAAGGTTTGCCTGTACCCGCTTAGCGACTACCCGGTGGCCGCTTGCAACGGCTGCGGCGCCTGCTCGGCCACGGGTGAGTGCGTCATCGTCAACGATGGCTTCGGCGTTTTGAGCCGCCATATTGATTCCTGTGCAGCTGCCGTTATTGTGGCCCCGGTGTATTTTGCCGGCCCCAGCGCTTGGCTGAAGGCCGCTTTGGACCGCTGCCAGGTCTATTGGGCACGCCGCTATGTGCTCGGCCAGCCGCTTCCTGCCCAACGCCCTGCGCATTTGGTGGCTGTTGGTGAAGGGGGAGACCCCTTTGGCTTTGAGCCTCTCAAGACTATCTGCACCTCTGCGCTTAACAGCACGGGTTTGCGCATTGACGGCTCGGTTCACGACTTTGTGGGCAGCAACTTCGATATCAACCGCTCTCAGCAACTTGCTCACAGCATTGTGGAGGGGCTCTAAATGGCTTACTCACCGCTGGCAAACCCCACCGCAACGCTTGAGACGCTTGGCCGTTTTGGCCTGGATGCCAAATACCGGCTGGGCCAAAACTTCCTTATTGACGATAACGTCATCGGCAACATCATCCGCATGGCGCAGCTTGATGGCGTGGAGTTTGCTGGGGATTGTGTGCTCGAGATTGGCCCGGGCATCGGCACCTTGACGGTTGCCCTGCTCGACCACGCAAGCGTCGTCTCTGTTGAACGCGACCGCGATCTTTTGCCCGTGCTGGCCGAGACCACGGCCTTTAACAGCGACCGCTTCTCACTTATAAACGCCGATGCTTTGAAGTGCACCCGCGCCGATATCGAGCAGGCCTGTGCACAAATTGGGGCCCCGCTTCCCACCATGCTGGTGGCCAACCTGCCATATGCAATTGCCGCCACGGTCATTCTTGACTGGCTTGAGCGCTTCGACTTTTTGCAGAGCATGGTGGTCATGGTGCAAAGCGAGGTGGCCGATCGCATTGCTGCGCAGATGGGCACGAAAGACTACGGCGCCTATAGCATCAAGTTGGGGATGTATGCCCGCACAGTTGACCGTTTTCAGGTGGCGCCCACCTGCTTTCACCCGGCGCCTCGCGTTGAAAGCGCCGTGGTGCGCTTAGAGCGCGTGCAGCTTGATGCCAGCCCTGAGGTGATAAGGGCAGCTTGCGAGGTGGCAGATGCCGCCTTTGCCCAGCGCCGCAAAAACATCCGCAACTCCATGAAGAGCAAGTTCGAGACGGCAACCATTGATGAACTGCTTGCCCAGGTGGGCATTGCGCCAACTGTGCGCGGGGAGACGCTTTCACGCGACACATATATAGAAATGGGCGCCGCCCTGTGCTCGATGCGCCAAGACCATGAAATTTAAGGAGTGATTTTTCCATGGCAAAGCTAAGCCACATCTCCGACTTCGAAAACGCAGAGTTGCCCGAGCAACCAGCGCCTGCACCCCAGCCCCAACCGGCGCCTGCACCGCAACCGGCGCCCCAGCCTCAGCCGGCTCCTCAACCAGCGCCCCAGCCTACTCGGTCAAAGCCGATGTCAGATGCAGAGTTTCATGGCATCTCCGAGACTGAAAAGATGCCTGGCATGCAAAAGGCTCTCATCGCTTTAGCGGCCGTTGGCTTTCTCGCTGTCGTGGCCTATGTTGTGGCCTATCTGCTGGGTTATATCTAAAAAGTTCTTGCAACCAAAGCAAGTTGGCCCTATACTGCCAACTTGTGTTTTGAAGCGTAGACGTTAAACCGACGTCTTCCACCTTTCGGCGAGCACAAGCTCAGCTGCCGGGTCATTTAGGTTAAGCCCTTAAAGGGCGCCTGTATGCCTGTCTGCTGAGAAGCTCGACAGGCTTTTTTATTGGAGGTGAGCGAAATAGCCGCTCAAGAGTCAAGGATCAACGACGCTGTACGCGCCGCGACCGTGCGTCTGATTGGTGTGGATGGCACCCAGCTCGGCATCTTTGCGAATGCCGATGCTCAGCGTGTCGCATCCGATCAGGGTCTCGACTTAGTCGAGATTGCTCCCAACGCCGACCCGCCCGTCTGCCGCATCATGGATTACGGCAAATATAAGTACGAGCAAGAGGTCAAGGCAAAGCAAGCTCGCAAGAAGCAGACCAAGATCGAGGTCAAGGAAATGAAATTCCGGCCGAAGATCGACAAGGGCGACTACGAGACCAAGAAGGGCCATGTGCTGCGCTTCTTGGGCAAGGGCAACAAGGTCAAGATCACGATTATGTTCCGTGGTCGCGAAATGGCCCACCCCGAGCAAGGTCTCACTATCCTCGAAAAGCTTGCTGACGACTTGAAAGACTTGGCCGTCATCGAGCAGCAGCCCAAGATGGAAGGCCGCAACATGCACATGCTCATCGCTCCTTTACCCAAGGATGCGAAGAAGAAGACCAGTAAGAAAAACGATAGCAAGGGAGATGCACAAGATGCCTAAGATGAAGACCCACAAGGGTACTGCCAAGCGCTTCCGCACCACTGGCAGCGGCAAGATTATGCGTGCCAAGGCTTACAAGAGCCACATCCTGACCAAGAAGTCCCAGAAGCGTAAGCGCAATTTCCGCAAGGAGACCGAGCTGACCGCTGCAGACACCAAGGTCGTCAAGAAGAACCTGGGCATCGGCTAAGCGCCGCCCTTACCGTAAAACTACGAGGAGTTGATATAAATGGCACGTGTAAAGCGTTCACTTAATGCACGCAAAAAGCGTCGCACCGTATTCAAGCGCGCAAAGGGCTACTATGGCGCAAAGTCCCGCAGCTATCGCGCAGCTAAAGAGCAGGTCCAGCATTCACTGCAGTATGCATACCGCGACCGCCGCAACAAGAAGCGCGAGATTCGCCGTCTGTGGATCACCCGCATCAACGCTGCAGCCCGCATCAATGGCATGTCTTATTCCAAGTTCATGCATGGCCTGAAGCTGGCTGGCATTCAGCTTGACCGCAAAGTTCTGTCCAACATGGCTATCGTCGACCCGGAGGGCTTCGCTCAACTGTGCGAGATCTCCAAGAAGGCAATCGCCTAAATGCGGTGGGGGAGGGTATAATCCTTCCGCACCAACCGATGGGGATGTAGCTCAGCTGGGAGAGCACCACGTTCGCAACGTGGGGGTCGAGGGTTCGAGCCCCTTCATCTCCACCATCTATTCAAGCGCCCCGTCCGGGGCGCTTTTTGCTTGACGCTGCGGGGCTCGAGAGCACCCGCCTTGGGCGTTCACCGGGCCGGGCACCGCGCAAAGGCGTGCGCGGGGCCCGCTTCACACCCATTGCAGGCACTCTCGAGCCCCTCGCTGTCTGCATTGGAATCCCGGCGGTCTGCTTTTGGGCTTCTCTTCTATATGAGAAGCCGTGCGGGGCTCGAACCCTAAGGAGAAGCCGCGCCGAGTGCATGAGTTTTCGTGCACTCGGTGAAGGAAGTGGCGCCAAATCCCCCTAAAGCTGCATCGAGTGCATGAGTTTTCATGCACTCGATAAAAAAGAAGGGCCGAGTGCCAATTTTTACGTTGACTTTCCCGCCCGCGGCGGCGTAACATAGCGCCCGCACCCCTCGGGGGGTCGGCACCGCGCAGGCGCGGCCGCCGAAAAATTTTCGGATTTTTTCGAAATTCCCCCTTGACCGTGCGGCAGCGCGAGCGTAATATACTTCCTCGCGCCGCTCGTGAAGGGGCGCGGCGGGGAGGGCCGAGGAGGCCTGCCCCGGGGACCTTGAAAACCGGATACTGTCCATAAAAAAGTGATACAAGCCAACGAGTTCTTTGGATGGATCACATGCGGGGCGCGCCCTCAGGGGGGCGAGGCCCCGGCAGACCTCGATAAATTCAATTATTTTCAAAGCTTTTAAATCCAAGACGCCCCGCCCGAGCATCTGGGCGGGTGCGCATCCGGAAAAGATTACTTCTTCCGGGACTTACTTTTTTGTTCATGAAGCGCGGGCCATTTGCGCCCGCGTCCGAACGGAGAGTTTGATCCTGGCTCAGGATGAACGCTGGCGGCGTGCTTAACACATGCAAGTCGAACGAGAAAGCAGCTTCGGCTGTTAGTAGAGTGGCGAACGGGTGAGTAACACGTGACCAACCTGCCCCCCTCTCCGGGATAACCGGGCGAAAGCCCTGCTAATACCGGATACTCCGGCCAGCCCGCATGGGCCGGCCGGGAAAGCCCTGGCGGAGGGGGATGGGGTCGCGGCCCATTAGGTAGACGGCGGGGTAACGGCCCACCGTGCCCGCGATGGGTAGCCGGGTTGAGAGACCGACCGGCCACATTGGGACTGAGACACGGCCCAGACTCCTACGGGAGGCAGCAGTGGG
>R11__coassemble_820_pt1 | contig 19062 bp, 9 predicted proteins | sample R11__metabat2_low_PE_020 | metagenome-assembled genome bin R11 | reverse complement strand
GCCTGCGGCACCAACGAGTACCTGCAAGGCACCGACAGCACGAATGTGGGGTCAAACACTTTTTACGCCTCATCGGTGAAGAAGAGCGGCACCTATAACAGCAAGAGCTATGCAGACAGTCTATGCACAGGCCAAGCTAGCGGTGCCGGCATCCTTTCGGGTTGTAGCATGCGCACCATGTATGCCTATGACGACTTGACAACTGCGGCAAGCAACGGCCCCAATAGCGTATCTACTTCTGGCACGGAAATGATGTATGCCGGCGGCGCTTCTAACATCTATTGGTGCTATGACGGCAGCAACGATACCTATCTGGATGCCTACACCACCTACAACCAGACGGTTATTTTGACCATCCCCGGCGACAACACTAAGCCGGGCGAGTCTCTCGGTGGTGCAGTGTCCACTTCCGACAACACCACCAACAGCACCAACCTGCAGTACAACAACCTGCTGGCTTATGTTTCATACTCGACCAATCGCAACTACTGCTTGCAGGCAAGCGCGAAGTACAGCGGCTCTGCTGAATCCAAGAACACGCTGACCACCTCAGAGCCGATTTGTCACACAACGGACGGCCAGTCCTATATCAACACCGGTGTGATTTCCACCACCGAGGTGGAAAACGCCAGCAGCATCTCAGACGGTGAGTTGCGCACGTATATCGCCGGCTCTGCGGTGGATAACAGCGATGTGTCTGCCGACAACAATGTGTTCACTGCCAGCGACAACGAGGTAGTTGTCAACTACATCTACATCTATAACGATTCCAGCAAGTCCATGAACCTGATGGCGTATGACATCAATGTCACCTTGCCGACGGGCTTTGAGTGGCTCGGTTTTGTGAACAGCTCGCGCACTGGCTCAGATTCGTCGGGTGTATATGTGACATACACGAAACCTGCAACCGCCACGAGAGCGGGCTCGGATTACTCCTCCCCAGTGTTTGTTTGTGACACCACAGCAGGCTCACCTTTTGCCAACTGTGTTCAGTCCAGCGCCCCTACGAGAAACGATAGCAATAACGACAACCTCAACTTCTACTATGGTAGCTCCTCCACGGCAAGCTATGGCACAACACGTGTTTGGTTGAGTAGTGGCGGCGATATTGCTCCATATAGTGGCGTGTGCATCTGCTACGCTGCCAAGTGCAACAAGAGTGCTGCGGTGAGCACCTATGCCAGCGATAACGCAAAGGCCAGCTTTGCGGTCTCTTTGGACTCAAAGTATGGCTACGCACGCAATAACACCCCGACCATCAACGCAGGTGAGTACTACGGCAACTATCCGGGCACTTGGAATGCCCAAAACTACACCACCAAGATGAGCTATAAGGCGCCTGCCAAGGAGACTAGCGGTACCAGCACCAACCGCTCCAAGCTTGACAACGACGGCACCGTCAACGGCAGCCTTGCCTTCAGGGGAAACTTTGGCGGTGAGGAATCTGGCGGTTCGGGCCATGGCTGGTTCAGCGGCAACTACACCGCCTATGGCCCATACGACGGCAATGCCGCATCGCGGTCGAAGGACTACTACTACACTCCAGGCAGCGCATATGCCAACTCTGACTACTACTATGGCGCCTACTGCGAACGTTCAAGCGCTCAGTGGAGCTATGTCAGCCTGAAGATGGATTACACCCGCACCTCTGTGGATGTAAACAAACAGGCGCTTAAGAACTCCGGCGACAACGGCGGCAGCGACGGCTACACCTCTGCATCCGACTACTATGGCGCTAACGCTCCCTCCTCGTGGCAGAGTAACTACGATAACTATTACTGGAAATACATCCTCGACGACGGTCTGCACCGCACGGTGGATGGCACGGTGACATTCAAGACCACTGTCTTCAACACCGGCAAGGCCAGCGGCGCGAATGCCAACATTAAGTATGACACGGTGAACTATGGCTGCTTGGTCGACACTGTTGACAGCCCGTACCGCCTGCAGGAGGTCTACATCCCCTTTGTGACCTACAAACAGACCACCAGCTCCAGCGTCAGCTACAACTGGGGCAGCCTGCAAAATATCAATATCGAGCTGCCGCAGTTTGAAGGCGAAGTTTCCGACGCCAACCAAACGGCTATCGAGGCGGCTGGCTGGACGTACAACAGCTCGGCAAATGTTGCTACATACACGGCAACGCTGGGCGCCATCAACGGTGTTGCCATCCAGGCGCGCATCACCATGAAATCTGTCATCGGCGGCAGCATTGCTACGGGCTACGACGTCACAGCTGAGAAGGGCGACCACAACACCGGCGCCTATGAGTACATCATTGAGTTTGGCGAGTACGACTCCAACAACAGCTCCTTGAGCGATGGCACCACATTAACGCCTGAGCTGGCCCGCAATGGCGACAATGCTCCCTACTATATCGAGCTGTACATGACCTACCACACCACCGACGCCATTGAGACTAACTACAACAGCTTTGGCGTGGCGCTGCTGGACGTGGATGACGAAGACGTTGTGTATGGTTCTGGCCGCCTGATCACGACTGATGAGTCCCATAAGGCAACAAGCGCAACCGGAAACAACCCCAACGTTGTCAAATCGGTGCGCAATGCGGTTTTGGGCAACATCAGCCTGCAGAAGGCCAGCAGTGTGACGCCTACCAGCACCACCAACTACACCTGGCCCACCTCCAACTATGTGGGCAGCGCGGTTGATTACGCCACCTTCGGCGGTAAGGGCAGCACCACCCCGCTGGTTGAATACAGCGACTGGACTGACACCTCCTACACCGACGGCGTCAAGACCCTGACGCTTAAAGACAGCGAGGGCAACCTGACAGAAGATACTGCCAACACCCGCGCCGACGGCGATATGACAACTCAAACACTTTCTTCCGCTGTGGAGGAAGGCGACGTGGTCCACGTGCAGCTGATTTTTTATAAAGTTTTGGCGTAGTCCGAGATCTACACCTTCTACACCGACCAGGCCATTTATGACGTGTGGGGTGTTGAAGAAGGCGTTGAGGGCGAGGGCAACAACGTCTACGACGTTGACCTGAGCGACTTTAGCACCGGCGAGGCCGTGGTCAGCTACTACAAGATAGGCGATACCGACGATGGCAACGAAGCCGGCGCCGAGGCACGCACCAACCTCACCTTCGGCACAGACTACGACGTCTACTACACCACCAGCAATCTGGTGACAGGCGAGCACCATACCATCGATCCGGTCAACACGCTGTACTACGCAGCCGACCTGGACAAACTCGACAAAGTCACGTGGATCAAGTATGACCCCACCTATGACCCGGCAGATCATGACGGCAAGTACTTCGACGAGGTCGACGGCGTGCTGGTGGGCAACGGCATCAACACCCCTGAAGACTACGAGGGCGAAGACGCTGTGCTCATCGCCGGCATGAAGGTCGTTATCAAATCTGACAGCACGTATGGTAAGCGCTACAACGAGAAACTGAAGCAGGGTCAACCGAACATCCGCAGCGTCTGGGATACGCTTTTTGTGGACTTTGACGCAACCATCTCCAGCCGCGTTGAAAACGACGAGACCTACCCCAACATCGAGGCTTGGACTGCAAACGTGTGGGATAAGACCATCGAAGACTACAAGCCCATCAAGGAAGACACCACGGCTACCTTTGTGAGCACCCAGGAGTCTTCGTCGTGCACCCTGACCAAGATTGTGAAGGATGCAGATGGTACGGACGTTTCCACCAACTTCAGCAGTGAGAGCTTCAAGTTCATCGTCCTCTTGACGGATAATTACGGTACCAGTCTGCCCGCTGCTAGCACGCTTGCCATAGCCGAGGTTGAAGTCAAGCCTGGACAGACCACCACACTTGGTAAGAACAACACTAAGGTGCTGTGGGTGAAAGACGGTTACAACATCACCGCATACAACTTCTGGAACCAGACCAAGTCTTACGCGTTCATGGAGGTTGCCGATGCAGACATCTATAACTGCTCAACTCTGTCCTTTGACGAAAAGACCGCTACTGGCCTGGATAACATGTCTTATGCTGATCCAAATGGCATCTTCTATTTGACCGAGGCGCAGTCAAGTGCTTTGACAGAGGCCGACCCTGATCTTGCAAGCCATATTACGGAAAATGCCCTGGAAGGCCGCGCCATGCTTTTTACGGCTAATGAGACCACGTGGTCAGCTGCCGTCACCGGCACCAACACCTATAACAGCGCCGATGTCACCCTTGCCAAAGTCGACGAGGATGGCAACACCATCGACAACGAGGTCAGCTTTGAGATCACCAGCGAAGCCGGCGACAAACTGATGTTTGAGAAGACGGACGACGGCATCTTCAAGCTTTCCAGCTCTGACGACGCCAGCAGCACCATTACGTTCTCGGGCAAGGCGACCGTCAAGGGCTTGGCATATGGCACCTACACCCTCAGCGAGACTGAGGCCCCGGATGGCTATGTGGCAGGCGATGACATTAACTTCACCGTCAAGGCTGATATGACCACCGAGGAGGCCACGATCAAGGTTACCAATGAAGAAGACGCCACCATTACCGATGGTGCCATCCACGTGACCAAGATCGACTCCGAGACTAAAGAGGCCATCGAAAGCGGGTACGCCTCCTTCAAGGTCTATGCATCCCAAGATGAGGGCGCCGAGCCGCTGCACTTTGTGGCTGCAACCGACGAGCAAGGAGAGACGATCGACGGCTCCTATGTGTATGCAGAAGAGGCAGAGGGCGTTGAGACGACCACCACGCTGAACACCAGCGCCGGTTTGCTCGACATCACCCAGATGCCTTATGACGAATACTACCTGGTGGAGACCGCAGCCCCCAGTGGCTACGCTTTGGCAGGGGACACCCTCGCGACTGCAACCAAGGTTGAGGTTAAGCGCTCTGACACCAGCCTGAGCACGGTAAGCATCCCCAACGAGTTTGTCGATGCAACGCTCAAGATTGAAAAGGTCGATGCCGACACGCAAGAACCTATCTGCGGCACCGGTGTTACAACCACCTTCAAGCTGCAGCTGGTTGACGAGCAGGGCGAGACCCTGACCTTCACCAAGACGGCTGATGGCGCCTATAAATACGATGCGGAAGGCGAAGCAACCGAGCTTGAGACCTCCGAGAAGGACGGCACCCTGACGCTGAGCAATATGCCCAAGGGCTCCTACAACCTGGCCGAGACCAAGGCTCCTGCGGGCTATAAGATCGACAAGGAGAACACCTCAGTCGACATTAGCAACAACGCCGCTCAGACCGTTACCGTTACCGACACCGTGACTACTGCCACGCTGCGCATCGAGAAGGAATGGCAGCTGGAAGGCGGCAAGAGCCACTATGCCTTGGGCAACGTGCCCTTCACCGCTTATCAGGTGCAAACAAATGAGGGCGGCGTTGAGACGGTTGCCACCGAGTTCACTTCTGGCACCACCAACTCCAAGGGCGTCTTGAAGCTGGAGAACGTCGATTGGCAGAAGGACTACTACCTGGTCGAGACCCTGCCCAGCGGCTACTCTTCATCCGGCGAGCTTGAGACGGTGTACATCGACGACGAGACGGGCGACATCGACCTGACCGTCACCGAGGCCAAGGAAGGCTACACCGCCGTCCAGGCCACCCGCATTGCGATTGCCGACAACCAGGGCAAGCTCTACATCGATGACGATGACCCGGTGTGGACCTATAAGACCGACGTGCTCAACGTCAAGAACGTCACCTACGGCGGTCTGTATGCTTCCATCTCCTATAAGACCATCGATAACTACAAGATTGCTGACGAGTATGAGAGCCTGGAGCCTGAGATGGGCTACAGCTACTTCTACACGCTGCAGGATTATGTGGCGGGCAACTACAACTTCGTACATGCCGTCAACCGTGGCGACATGGTCACCTACACCCTCAACGTGCAAAACGTCAGCGACTACCCCTTCAATAACTTCACCATCATCGACCGCCTGCCTGAGACCGGCGACACCGGTGTTGTGAACTTGGGCGAGGACCGCGACTCCGAGTTCAGCGTGGTCAACCCCAACTCGTTTGTGGTCACTGTGGACGGCGAGGTTGTGGATCCGGCTGACTATGAGATCACCTTCAGTGATAAGACCGAGTTCACCAACGGCGACTTCAACAACACCACCACCTGGGAGGGCGAGGCTGCAACCGCCAAGAGCTTCCGCGTGGCGCTGGATAGCGACTACCAGCTGCTGCCGGGCCAGAAGGTTGTCGTCACCTATGACGGCATCATCGGCGACAATGCCGAGGTCGACCAGATCTCCTGGAACAACTTTGCATACCGCTACACCTGCGCAACTGATGGTACCGCAGCAGGCACGCCGTCTACCGCTGGTGTGACCTTGACGCCTGAGCCGCCGAAGGTTGGCGTGGTCATCACCGACCGCTGGGCCACCATCGAAGGCTCCAAGACCTATGAGGCAACCGAGGAGAAATCCGAAGGCGCCGTTGCCGACGACTTCACCTTCACTTTGGCGCTTAAGTCTGCCACCGAGGGCGGCAGTGCTGAGGATGTCTACTATGTGGATGCCAGCGAGACGGTGGCTCAGCTACCTGAAGACGGCCTTGAGGTCACCCTTGAGGATGTTGCAAACGATGGTGAGGCCGTTGACTTCGACTTCGGCAAGCTGTACTTCACCCACACGGGCGTTTACACCTTCACCGTGACCGAGGCTGTGCCTGAAGGCGCCGTGGACAATGGTGACGGCACCTACACGTATGGCACCATCACCTATGAGCCCAAGATCTATGATGTCACGGTGGATGCCACCGACAGCGCCACTTACGACCCCGACGAGGGCTGCGACGTCAGCTACTCCTGCGCTGGTGAGAAGGCCGACGCTGCCGACTTCACCAACAGCTATCTGGAGGAGAAGACGTCTATTACCGGCACCAAGACTTGGAACCTGCCTGAAGGCATCACCGAGCACCCGGCCACCATCGACGTGGAGCTCTATGCCGACGGCGAAGAGGTTGACACCTACACGCTGACGCCTGATAAGAACGGCAACTGGGCTATCGAGAACCTGCCTGCCAACGATAAGGACGGCAACCCGATCGTCTACACCGTTGAAGAGGTCAACGTGCCTGAAGGCTACGAGGCCACTGCTGAGGGCACCGACCTCGTGAACACCTTGAAGACCACCAGCGTCTCGGTGGACAAGCGTTGGAACCTGCCTGCAGACGAGGACACCCCGGCTGAGGCCAAGGTCACCCTGACCCGCAGCTGGACCGATGCAGATGGCGCTCAGCAGACCGAGAATGTTGACAAGGTCTCCTTGGGCAACAAGAACAAGTGGCACAAAGAGTGGGCCGATTTGCCGGCATACACCACCGACGGCCTCTATGAGTACACCTACAGCGTGGTTGAGGATGCCATGATTGGCTTTACCAGCGCAGTCAGCGGCTCCGTTGAGGCAGGCTTCGTGATCACCAACACGGCAACTGCCCAGACGTCTGTTTCCGGCACCAAGAGCTGGGATGACAATGACGACGCGTTGGGTCTGCGCCCGGATAACGTCACCATCCAGCTGCAGCGCAGCATCGATGGCGGCACCACCTGGGTCGACATCACCGACAAGACCTGCGAGGCCACTGCTGCAAACGACTGGACCTGGAGCTTTGATGGCCTGGAGCAGTACTCTGCAGATGGCAAGATTCACTACCTCTACAACGTGGTTGAAAAGCCGGTTGTGGGCTACGAGCAGACCGCCAAGACTGAGGCCACGGATGGCACCATTACCTTCGTGAACAAGGTTTTGACCACAGATATCACCGGCACTAAGACCTGGACGCTGCCTGAGGGCGTGACGGGCCACCCGGAGAACATCGACGTTCAGGTGAACTGCAACGGCGAGGCCTATGACACCTACACCGTAACGCCTGACTACACCGGCGCTTGGAGCATCGAGGGCCTGCCGGTCTACACCGCCGACGGCACCAAGTGCACCTACACGGTTGAGGAAGTCAACGTGCCCGAAGGCTACGAGGCTACTGTTGAGGGCTCCGCGTTCGTGAACACCCTGAAGACCACCGAGGTCTCGGTGGAGAAGAAGTGGAACGCACCTGCCGGCACCACGCTGCCCAGCAGTGTGGCGGTCACCCTGAGCCGCAGCTACAAGGATGCGAGCGGCACCCACACCGAGAAGTGCGGCACCGCCACGCTTTCCGCCAACAACGACTGGGCCTATGAGTGGGCCGACCTGGCTGCCTACACCGCCGACGGCGCAAGCGAATACACCTACACCGTCGACGAGCTGAGCGTTGAGGGCTACACCACCGCCATCACTGGCGATGCAGAAGAAGGCTTCACCATCACCAACACCATCACCGGCACCACCGAGCTTTCCGGTGTGAAGAGCTGGTCTGACAACGACGACGCCAACGGCACCCGCCCCGAGACCGTCACCCTGCAGCTGCAGCGCAGCTCCGACGGTGGCAGCACCTGGGCAGACGTCGAGGGCAAGACCGCCGAGATCAGCGCCGCGGGCAACTGGGAGTTCGCCTTCGAGGGCCTGGCGGCCTACGCCGAGGACGGCTCATGCGCCTACACCTACCGCGTGGCCGAGGCCAGCGTGGCAGGCTACACCCAGACCGGCTACGAGACCCTGGCCGACGGCAGCGTGAAGGTCACCAACACCATCGACACCGTGAGCGTCGAGGGCACCAAGACCTGGGTCCTGCCCGAGGGCATCACCGAGCACCCGGAGACCATCGACGTGCAGCTCAGCCGCGACGGCGAGCTCTACGGCGAGGTCTACACCGTGACGCCGGCCGAGGACGGCACCTGGAGCATCGACGGCCTGCCCAAGACGGCCGCCAACGGCACCGACTACGTCTACACCGCCGAGGAGGTCAACCTGCCGCAAGGTTACACCAAGTCCGGCGAGGGCAGCGACTTCACCAACACCCTGAAGGTGCTCGACACCTCCGTGGCCAAGAAGTGGGAGGGCGTCGTCGAGGGCGAGGAGACCCCGAGCGTCGAGGTCACCCTGACCCGCAGCTGGACCGCCGGCGGCGAGAAGAAGAGCGAGGACGTCGAGACGGTCACGCTCTCCGCTGAGAACGGCTACGCCTACAGCTGGGTCGGCCTGCCGGCCTACACCTCCGACGGTGCAAGCGAGTACACCTATACCGTGGCCGAGCTCGAGGTCGCCGGCTACGACTCCGAGGTCACAGGCGACGCCGCGAGCGGCTTCACCGTCACCAACACCATGCGCACCGTGGGCGTCGAGGGCACCAAGACCTGGGTCCTGCCCGAGGGCATCACCGAGCACCCGGGGACCATCGACGTGCAGCTGAGCCGCGACGGCGAGGCCTACGGCGAGCCCGTCACCGTGACGCCTGGCGAGGACGGCGCCTGGAGCATCGACGGCCTGCCCGAGTGCAGCCCGTCCGGCGAGGCCTACGTCTACACCGTCGAGGAAGTCAACGTGCCTGAAGGCTACGAGGCTACTGTTGAGGGCACCGCGTTCGTGAACACCTTGAAGACCACCGAGGTCTCTGGCACCAAGACGTGGGTCAACGACTCCGAGAAGGTCCGCCCGACAAGCATCACCGTTGCCTTGCTGCGCGACGGCGAGCAGATCGACACCAAGACGGTTACGGCTTCTGAGAACTGGACCTACACCTGGACCGACCTGCCGGCCTACACCGCCGACGGCACGACTGCCTACACCTACTCGGTCAACGAGCTTGATGTTGCCAGTGGCTACACCGCATCTATCGATGGCTACAACATCACCAACACCTACAGTGGCACCGGTGGTGGTGGCAGCAACAATAGCAGCAGCGGTGGCAGCAGCAGCAAGTCCACGGGCAAGACCGGCGACTACCTGCTCTACGGTGCTGGAATCGCCGCCCTGCTGGCTTGTGGCGCCGCATTGATCTTGGTGCGCACCCGCCGCAAGGACGACGACTGCTAAAGGCTCTGAGCTGAGCTTGTAAACAGCGCGCTTGAGGCGCCCGCAAGGTTAACCACCTTGCGGGCGCCTTTCTATGTATTGGGAGCAGGGGTGCTGGTGTGTGCCAGAGGATCTGCGCGCTCTTAGTTGAGTGCGCTTATTGTGTGCATAGGTGCAGATGTGTATACGGGTTTTAGAAGAAACCCCTTAAGCAGCTTTGCGGGGCCGGTAAGCAAGCATCAACACTGCGCTAAAGGCGTTAAAGACCACCACGCACAGCAGCATGGCCTGATAGCCTGCCATGGTGCCGCTGCCAATAAAGCCCACCAACAGCGCTGGCGCCACGGTGGTGCCAATCTGGCGCACCAAGGTGATGGTGGCGATTGCCGAGGAGCTTTCCTCGGGTGAGGTGTTCTCAAAGATCATGTAGTTGCACGGTGCGCCCATGGTAAAGCCCATGCCAAGGCCTATCAGCACCAAACCAACTGCCACCAGCGCAAAGCTGGGGGAGGCGCAGGCAAAGATGGCCAAAAACGCAAAACCTGCAGCGCCAACCACCAACCCAAAGAGCATGACGGGCTTGGGGCCGAACTTATCGATGAGCTTGCCGGCAAAAGGCGGGCCTGCCATGCCGAACAAGCCGATGATCACCACAAAGTAGCCGCCCTTGCCAGCAGCAAGCCCTAAGGCAAACTCCGCAAACTCGGGCACCAGTGTCATGGTGATGATGGTGCAGCCCACAAAAAAGCTCACCGCCATAGTGATGACGATGGGCTTGCTGTGCAGGTATTCCATATGAAAGACGGGGTCGGCCACACGGCGCTCCACAGCCCCGAACACGACGGCCAACACGATGGCGGCTGCAGCAAAGCCCCACACACCAGGTATGGTAAGGCTTTGAGGCAGCGAGAAGTAGTCGAGGTTGCGCAGGGCCATCAGCACGCAAAGCACGAACAGCACAAACAACACACTGCCTAGTAAGTCGAGTTTGCCCGAGGTGTTCGTGCTGCTCTTAGGCAGCACAAATGCGCTGACGGCCGCCAAACAGACGCACAGAGGCACCGCAATCAAAAACAGCATGCCCCAGTTGCTGGCGCCGAACAAATCAAGCACAGCGCTGCCTGCGGCCGCGCCCAACACGTTTGAGACACCAGCCGCAGCAGCAATCAGGCCCAAGGCCATGCCTTTGCGCTCTTTAGGAAAGGTGGCACCCACCTCGGCATTTGCCACCGGAATCATGCCGCAGGCGCCGGCAGCCTGCACCACGCGGCCGGCCAGCAGCAGACAGAAGCCTGCAGTGCTGGAAAGCGCAGGCGCAAGGCCGCAGGCCAAAGAGCCGGCTGCAAAGGCCAAGTTGCAGGCAATGAACACCCGCTTGCGGCCAAAGATATCGGCCAGCTTGCCAATAACCGGGATCAACGCCGCATAAAACAGCGTGTAGATGGTGATCATCCAGATGCCAACAGCATCCCCGATGCCAAAGTGCTCCTGCACCACGGTGCGCACCGGGCTTGCCATGCCCACATAAAGCCCGCCAATCAGCAAACCCACCATATAGATGGCCAGCACGGCTGTGTAGTTGACCTGCGCTTTATCCTTCGTCATGCACTCATCTTCTCTTTATCGCTTTTGGTGTTGAGGTTAAGCAGGATCACTGCCGCAAATATCAGCACGATGCCGGCAATCTTGAGCACGCCGGCCGACTCGTGATACACAAACAGCCCCAGCAACGTGCCCACCAGCGGCTCAACGGTTGCCAAGATGGCAGCGCGCCCGGTCTCCATGCCCTGCAGGCCCTTTGTGTAGAGCAAGTAGGGGATGATGGTGCAGCAGATGCCGATGCCTGCCATAACCGCCAGCTGGCTGGGCTGGCTTGCGGCAACTTCAACCACATGGGTTGGCCCGGCCACCACCAGCGAGCAGATAAAGCCTGCAAGGAAGGTGTAAAAGGTGATGGTCATGGTGCTGTAGCGCTGCAAGGCCACGCGGCCAAACAGGGAATACGTTGCATAGAAAAAGCCGCTGGCAAGGCCAATTGCAAGGGCGGCGGGCGTCAGCTGCACGCTACCGCCAAGCACGCCGGCAACCAGCACGCAGCCCACAAAGGTCAGCGCCAAGGCCACCAGCTTGCGCGCTGTGATGCGCTCATGAAACAGCACGGCGCTCAGCAACATCACCCAGATAGGGGAGGTGTAAAGCAACACCACGGCGATGGAGGCCTCAGAAAGCTGTATGCACTGGAAATAGCAGACATTGAACAGTGTGACGCTTATCATGCCGGTGCCAATGAAAAGCCAGACATCGCGCAGACGGATTTTAAAAAGCGAGCGATCGGCCACCAGCAGCACCACGGCCATGCCCGCTGCGCCAACTGCCATACGCACCAGCGAGATATCGGCGCTGGTGAGCCCGGCGGCGTTCATGCAGCGCACGAAAAGGCTGATGCAGCCCCAAAGCGCGCCGGCAGCAACCACCATTGCGGTGGCTGTTCCTAACCCTGATCTGTCGCGCAAAAAATCCATAGCGTTCGCTATGGTAGCGCGATTAGCGCGAGGCGAACACTATGGATTCTCAGCAAAGTTGCACGCGGTGGGGTGTTTAGTGGTGGTTGCAGGCATCCTCAAGTGCCATAGGTGCGCACTGGCCAGCGATAAAGGCCTTCACCACATCGCCCACAATCGGGGTCATGCGCTCGGAGTAGACCTTGATGCCACCCTGGGTAAAGCGCATCAGCGGCGGGCGGCCCATACCAACGGTGATCATGGCGTCTAAGTTCAACGTCATTGCAAAGTCGATAACACCGCCGCAACCAACGGCGTCGTGGTCGACGTTTTTCACGCTCTCAACAGCTGTGATCTCGTCGTTTTCAATGGTGACGATGGTGAAGTAGGGCGTGTGGCCAAAGTGCCCGCTGCGAATACTGGTAAGCCCGGCAGCGGTCTCGGAAGGAATAGCGACTCTCATAATGCCTCCTAAAGGTGTTGCTTGTTTGCGATTGCCACCCTAGCACTGCACGCCAATCACTAGCAAGCGCATGGGGTTTACAGATTGTTTTCACTTTGCGCTGCTTGGGGGCAGCCAAGGTTTTTCGGGCAATGAACTAGATTTAAGACCGCCACACAGCACAGTTGCCGCTATTATTAAGAAGTTTTCAAACAACCCGTTTACTTGGAGGTAGCCATGGGTGGCTTTTTTGGTGTCGCGTCTAAGCGCGACGCAATGGTTGATGTGTTCTTTGGCGTGGATTTTCACTCGCATCTTGGTACCAAACGGGCAGGCATCATCGCCCATAGCCCCGAGCGCGGTTTCCAACGCGAGATTCACTCCATCGAAAACACCCCGTTTCGCACCAAGTTCGAGCCGGCGCTGGATGCCTTCAAGGGCAACACTGTCATCGGCTGTATCTCCGATGCCGACCCTCAGCCGCTGCTGGTGCGCTCGCATCTGGGGCTGTTTGCCCTGACCACGGTCGGCATCATCAACAATGCCGATGCCATCATCGCCGACTACCTCTCCGATGCCGGAAGCCAGTTCATGGCCATGAGCTCCGGCGAAGTCAACCAGACCGAGCTGGTGGCTGCCATCATCAACCAAAAAGACTCCCTGGTGGAGGGCATGCGCTTTGCCCAGGAGACCATCGAAGGCTCCATGACCATGCTTGCCATGACCGACGCCGGCGAGATCTATGCTGCTCGCGATAAGTTCGGCCGCTTGCCCGTGCTCATTGGCAAGGACGAGGACGGCTACTGCGTCACCTTTGAGAGCTTTGTCTATGACAAGCTGGGCTATGCCGATGAATACGAGCTGGGCCCCAACGAGATTGTGCGCATCACTGCGGATGGCTACGAGACGGTCGCCGAGGCCGGCGAGAAGATGAAGATCTGCTCGTTTCTGTGGACCTACTACGGCTACCCCAATTCCACCTATGAGGGCGTTAACGTCGAGGTCATGCGCTACCGCAATGGCGAGATTATGGCCCGCGACGAGGAAGCCGACACCGGTGTGCCGGATGTTGACTGCGTGGCAGGCATCCCCGACAGCGGCCTGCCCCATGCCATTGGCTATGCCACCGAAAGCGGCAAGCGCTTTGGCCGCCCCTTCGTCAAGTACACACCCACCTGGAGCCGCAGCTTCATGCCCTCCAACCAGGAGATTCGCAACCATGTTGCCAAGATGAAGCAGGTGCCTGTGCCCCAGCTCATCGACGGCAAGAAGCTGCTGTTTGTTGACGACTCCATTGTGCGCGGCACCCAGCTGCGCTAGATGGTTGACTTTGTGTATGGCGCCGGCGCCAAGGAAGTGCACATGCGCAGCGCCTGCCCGCCGATCATGTATGGCTGCAAGTATCTGAACTTCTCCTCTTCAAAAAGCGAGATGGAGCTCATTGCCCGCAAAAAGATTGACGAGCTCGAAGGCGACGAGGGCCTCAACCACCTGGAGGAATACGCCGACGCCACCACCGAGCGCGGCAAGGCGCTGCTGAAGAGCATCTGCGATGAGATGGGCTTTGACTCGCTGCGCTACCAGAGCCTTGAAGGCCACATGGAGGCCATCGGCATCGACCCCTGCAAGTGCTGCACCTACTGCTGGAACGGCAAGGAGTAGAGCACACACCCCGGCGGCAGCAGTCACCGGGGTGTCATATTTTTCTTCTACGAGAATATAAGTGGCGGATTTTCCTGATGCGAGATTGCGAAAAATTTTTGAGTCTCGCTGCGGGAAAATCCGCCACATTTTTTCTTGCTGCAGGAAAATCTGCCACGTAGCCTTCCCTTTGCGGAATGCCTATAATCTACAGGTTGCATTAATGGCAGGGGAGTGATACTTTACCACTCTACCGTGCTAAAGTGTTTTACCAAGGAGAACTATGATTCCGACTACACCGCGAGGTTTTCGCGACTGCTTGCCCACCGAGGCGGCTTGGCGTCAGGCTGTGAATGAGAAGGTCCGCAGCAGCTTTGCGTCGTGGGGTTATGCCCCCATCGAGACGCCCACCCTTGAGCGCTTGGAAGTGCTCGAGATGTCGGGCAATGTTACTGACACACCCTTCAGGTTTTTTGACAGCGACAACAACCTGCTGGCACTGCGCCCGGATTGCACCGTGCCGGTTGCGCGCTTGACGGCGTTGCGCCTGAAAGGCAAGGAGGGCCCGTTCAGACTGCATTACTCCCAGCATGTCTTTCGCGAGCATGGCGGGCTGTATGGCGATGATCGCGAGTTCACCCAGATGGGCATCGAGCTGATCGGTGCCGATGGTGTTATGGCCGATGCCGAGGTCATCTGCATGCTCTTTGATGCGCTGAATGCAGCTGGTGTTGAAGGCTTCACCGTTGCGCTGGGCACTGTCAAGGTGCTCAATGCGTTGATTGACGGTGCAGGTGGCAGCAGTGAGTGGGCGCTTGCCGTGCGCGATGCATTCCACATGTCTGACTTCGTCGAGGTTGACCGCCTAGCAGGTGAGCCTGAAATCAAAGAAGAGTACGGTGCGGCCATCCGGGCACTAAACCGCATCCGCGGTGGCGCCGAGGCCATCGAAAGCTGCCGAAAGATGGTGGAGCCGCTGGGCTGCGCTGCTGCCCTTGATGAGCTGCAGGCAGTCTTTGAGCTGGTAGATGCCACCGAGCAATGCGGCAAGCTGCTGGTTGACTTCTCCATCATCAGCTCCTTTGACTACTACACCGGCATCGTGTTTAAGGCCTATGCTCCCCAGGTGGGGCAGTCGCTGGGCAGCGGTGGCCGCTACGACACCACCCTTGAGACCTACGGCCGCAAAGAGCCGGCTGCCGGTTTTGCCATGGGCCTTGAGCGCGTTATGCAGGCGCTGGAGGCACAAGGCGCCGAGCCGCCTGCAGTTGAGCCCGATGTGGTTATCGAGCCTGAGTGCGGCGAGAGCATGACCGAGCTGTTTGCCCGCGCAGCCGAGCTACGCAAAAGCGGCAAGAGCGTAATGATGGGAGGGTGCTAAGCGATGGCTGAGAACTTGAGAATCGCCGTGCCGAAAGGCTCGCTGTTTTCCGACTCCGTTGACCTTTTGACCCGCGCTGGCTTAGACACCACCGGCCTTGCCAACCCTGGCCGCAAGCTCATCATCAGCAACCCGGGCGTTGACTTCATCATCGTGCGCCCGACGGATGCGCCGGTTTTTTGCGCCTATGGCGGTGCCGACTGCGGCATCTGCGGCAAAGACACCTTGGTGGAAGCCGAGCTCAATGTGCTGGAGATGGTCGACTTGAAGTTTGGCGGCTGCCGCTTTATCGTGGCCGAGCCCGAGAGCATGGCCGGGCATGCGCTGGAAGTCTATGAGCGCACCGGCTCCATTCGCGTTGCCACCAAATATCCGGGCATCGCAAAGAGCTTCTTTGAGGCTCAGGGCAAGCAGGTCGACATCATCAAGATGCATGGCAACATCGAGCTTGCGCCCATTACCGGCATGGCCGACTACATCGTCGACATCACGGCCACGGGCACCACGCTTAGGGAAAACAACCTGCAGATTGTTGACGAGGTGCTCCATTCCACGGCGCGCTTCATTGCAAGCCCGGCATCCACCCGCACCGATGAGCGGGTGCGCAAGCTGGCCGAAAGCCTTGAGGCGCTGGCCTCACGCATAACCGAAGTCAAAGTCACCGCTGGTGGCGAGGGCAAGCCGCCCCTGCAAGCCTAAAGGCAACCAGCGAGTCTTGTTTAGCAACAAAGGAGAAATGTAATGCGTCGAATCGATTTGGGCTGCGAGGGCGTGTTTGACGAAAGCATGCTTGAGCGCCAAGGTGCGTTTGACCCTGAGGCCATGAAGGTGGCCGTTGACATTGTGGCTACCGTGCGCGAGAAGGGCGACGCGGCGCTGCGGGAGTATTCCATGAAGTTTGATGGCGTTGAGCTTAATGAGCTCGAGGTCACGGCTGAAGAGATCGAAGATGCCCTGCGTAGCGTTGACGAGGACTTTTTGCGCTCCGTTGAGTATGCGGCTGACAACATCGCTGACTTCCATAAGCGCCAGCTGCAGCAAAGCTGGTTTACCACCCGTGCCGATGGCGCCATCACCGGCCAGAAGGTCACGCCGCTGGAGCGCGTGGGCATCTATGTGCCAGGCGGGCGTGCGCAGTACCCCTCAACGGTGCTGATGAACGCCATGCCGGCCGGTGTTGCCGGTGTGGGCGAGATTGTCATGTGCACCCCTCCGGGCAAGGACGGCAAGGTCAACCCCTACACCCTGGCAGCAGCCAGTGTGGCCGGTGTGGACCGTGTATTTAAGGTGGGCGGCGCCCAGGCAATCGCTGCTATGGCTTATGGCACAGAGTCGATTCCGGCGGTCAACAAGGTGACCGGCCCGGGCAACGCCTTCGTTGCAGCGGCTAAGAAGGCTGTCAGCGGCGACTGCGGCATTGACATGATTGCCGGCCCCAGCGAGGTTTGCGTCATGGCCGACGACACGGCCATCCCCGAGTTTGTGGCCATCGACCTGATGGCTCAGGCCGAGCACGACCCCAAGGCCACCTGCTATCTCATCTGCACCGAGCCGGAGATGATCCCTGAAATCGAAGAGGCCATCGATGAGCTGCTGGAGCAGTCGGAGCGCGCCGAGATCACCCGCGCCTCCCTTGAGCACGGCCTCATCGTCACCTGCTCGAGTTTGACCCAGGCCTTCAATGCGGTAAACATCATCGCCCCTGAGCACCTGGAGATCTATATGAGCGAACCCTGGGAGCTTTTGAGCGCCGTGCACAACGCGGGCGCCATCTTCTTGGGCCCCTGGACGCCAGAAAGCGTTGGCGACTACGTTGCCGGCCCCAACCACACGCTGCCCACTGGCGGCACTGCGGCGTTCTCAAGCCCCTTGAGCGTGGACGACTTCGTGAAGAAGTCCTCGGTGCTGAGCTATTCCTTTGACGCCCTTGAGCAGGATGCCGATGCCATCATGACGCTGGCAAGCCGCGAGAGCCTGTGGGCCCACGGCCGTGCCGTCGACCTGCGCTTGCAGTTCATGCAATATGCGTTGGAGTCGCTGGCAGAAGGCGGCGAGGAATGTGGCGGCTGCGGCGACCCAGACTGCGAGTGCGGTCATGGCGACGACCCCAACCATGTGTGCGAGTGTGGCCACGACCACAACGCGAAGTAGGGAAGGGTTATGAAAACATGTAGGCCATCGGCCCCTGGCATGCAGGCAATCGAGCCCTACGACCCGAAAAGCCTGCCCGCCGAGGTCTTCATCTCTGCAAACGAGAGCCCCTATAACATCCCGCTTGAGGTGCGCGAGCGCATCATCGAGCGCTTGAGTGCGCTTGATTTCAACCGCTACCCCGACCCTCTGGCAAACAAGCTGCGCGCAAAGATTGCCGCGGCATATGGGTTGGAGCCATCGCAGGTCATCTGTGGCAACGGCGGCGACGAGATCTTGTTCAACCTGATGCTCACCTGGGGTGGGCCGGGCCGCACGCTCATGAACTTCCCGCCGTGCTTTAGCATCTATGAGCTCAACGCCCAAATCACCGGCACCAAGGTGGTAAACATCCCCCGTGTGGGCGACGACTTCCACATCGATGTGGACGCTGCCTGCTCTCGCTTGGCCCAAGGCGACATCGACGTGGTGATCTTGACAAGCCCTAACAACCCCACGGGCTGCTGCACGCCGGTTGCAGATATCGAGCGCATCTTAGATGCCAGTGATGCGCTGGTGCTGGTGGATGAGGCCTACATCGAGTTTGCCCCCGAGAAGAGCTGCCGCGCTCTTTTGGAAAGCCACGCCAACCTGCTGATTTTGCACACCTTCTCGAAGGCGTTCAGCGCCGCAGGTGTGCGCTTGGGCTACTACCTTGGCCCTGAGCAGGTGATCCGCGAATTCACCAAGGTGCGCCAGGCCTACAGCGTGGATGCGCTAAGCCAGGTGGTAGGCGAGGAGGTCATGAGCGCTGCTGAGGCCTTTGAGCCCCAGATTGCAGCCATCACAAGCGAGCGGGCACGCCTGCTCAAGGCGCTTGATGAGCTTGATGGTGTGCAGGTGCACCCCACCGACGCCAACTTCATCCTCATCACCCTTGAAGGTGCCGCTGATGTATGGAAGCACCTCTACGAGGAGCACTCGGTGTTGGTGCGCAACGTTGCTTCAGACCCATTGCTTGCAAACTGCCTGCGCATCACGGTGGGCACTCCTGCAGAAAATGATCGCTTACTGGTAGGTTTGCGGGCATTGTTGGG
>R11__coassemble_819_pt1 | contig 19066 bp, 17 predicted proteins | sample R11__metabat2_low_PE_020 | metagenome-assembled genome bin R11 | reverse complement strand
TATTTTTGTGCGTTGTTTTTTTTTTTTTCGCAATTCCCTCGTGCATTTTTTTTTTTTTTTTAATTATTGTTTTTAATGTTTATAGGGGGGGGGCCGTGCTGTTTGGGCTTCCCCCCGCTTCGTTTTGGTTTCTTTGCAACGGTTAGCAGATGCGAGGGAGCTGCTCGCCCACCAGCATGTCGAGGATGCGCTCACTGCCAAAGCCGGTGCGCAAATAAACGCGGCCTTCTCCTTGCGTGACCTCGCCGATGATGGCGGCCTCCTCACCGTACTTTGAATTGCGCATGGCGTTTAGGGCTGCATCGGCTGCCTCAGGGGCTACCACGCAGACCATCTTGCCTTCATTTGCCACCTGGAAGACGTCGTAGCCCAACATCTCACAGGCACCACGCACCGCATCGTGCACGGGCACATCCAGCTCTTCAATATGGATGTCGCAGCTGCTCATCTCGGCAAACTCGTTGAGCGTTGAGGCAAGACCGCCGCGGGTCGGGTCACGAAACGCGCGCACACTGCCAGCTGGGCAAGCATCCAACACGTTGGCGATGAGGTGGTTCAAAGGTGCAGCATCGGTCTTTACCTCGGCGCCAAAGGAGAGCTCCTCGCGGGTGGACATAATGGTGATGCCGTGGTCGCCGATAGAGCCGCTAATAAGCACTTTGTCGCCAGGCTTGCAGTTGCTGCCGCTCAAATGGATGCCCTCGCGCATAACGCCGATGCCTGCCGTGTTGATATAGACACCGTCGCCGTGACCACGGTTGACCACCTTGGTGTCGCCGGTGACGATCTCCACGCCGGCTTCGCGGGCAGTGGCAGCCATGGAGGCGCAGATGCGGCGCAAGTTCTCAAGAGGGTAGCCTTCCTCAAGCACAAAGGCGCAGCTGAGGTATTTCGGCGCAGCGCCGCTGGTTGCCACATCGTTGACGGTGCCGCATACGGCCAGATGCCCGATGTCGCCGCCCGGGAAAAAGTGCGGTGTCACCACAAAGGTATCAGTGGAAAACGCCAGCTTGTCAGCGGGCAGCGCCAGCACGGCAGCGTCATCTCCCGCTTTAAGGGTGTCACCTGCATAGGCCTCAAAAAACAGCTGCTCGATGATGTCGCGCATCATCGTTCCGCCGCTGCCATGGGCCATCAAAACGGTATCGGTTGTTGTCATAGCGTCTCCTGCTTAGAAGGTTTTAGCATGTGCGCCCAAGCGCATATTTCTGCGTGCCTATAAAAAGTAGTCATTTTTTAACATTATAGGAATCTATTGCAGGATATAGTGAATACATATTCTGTACGTGGTCTACAGGAGGGCAGTAGATGAACTCATTGATCAAGCATGCGGATGCGGTCAACCGGCTCATGGCCCGTTACGGCGTCCGTTTTGGCATCGGAAAGGACGGCAAGTTCGAAGAGCGAATCTTTCCGTTTGACCCGCTGCCGCGCATCATCCCCAAAGCCGAGTGGGATGTTTTGGAAAAAGGCCTCATCCAGCGTGTTGACGCCTTGAACAAATACCTGGTGGATATTTATAACGACAAACAGATTGTTGCCGATGGCGTGGTGCCCGGCGAGTTTGCCTTTTCATCCAGTGGCTACCTTGCTGCTTGCGAGGGCATCCAGCCGCCCAAGGGCATCATGAGCCACATCTCCGGCATCGACCTTGTTCAGGGCAAAGACGGCGTGTGGTACATCCTCGAAGACAACCTGCGCATTCCCAGCGGCGCCAGCTACCCGCTCATCGCCCGTGAGCTGACCCGCAAGGTTAGCCCCAAGACCTTCAAGGCCAACTCCGTTATGGAGACGCGCAACTATGGCGAGCTGCTGCGCAAGACCATGGATAACGTCAACTGCGGTGGCATCAATGTGATCTTGACGCCGGGCCGCTACAACTCGGCCTTCTTTGAGCATAGCTATCTGGCCGAGCAGTCTGGCGCCACCTTGGCCTTCCCCGATGAGCTGTTCGTGGAAAACGAGGTGCTTTACTTCAGGGGCTATGATGGCGCCAAACAGCGGGTGGGTGCCATGTATAGGCGCCTTTCCGATGAGTACCTCGATCCCACGGCGTTTTTGCCGGAAAGCGTCATCGGTGTGCCCAACTTGATGAGCGCATACCGCGCGGGCAATGTGGCCATTATGAATGCGCCCGGCAACGGAGCTGCCGACGATAAGGGCATCTACTACTTCGTGCCCAAGATGATTGAATACTACCTGGGCGAGGAGCCGATCCTTAAAAACGCTCCTACCTATCTGCCTTATTACGAAGATGACATGAAGTATGTGCTTGAACATGCAAAAGACCTGGTCATCAAGGATGTTGCCGAGGCAGGTGGCTACGGTGTGGTCTTTGCAGGCGAGCTTGCTCAAGATGAATTCGACAAGCTCATCCAGCTCATCAAGGACGAGCCGCGCCGCTGGATTGCCCAAGAGATTGTGGACTTCACCGAGATGGACACCTTGCCGCAAGATGACCCCGACGAGTTCCGTCCGGTGCGCAAGGCCGACCTTCGTGCCTTCGTCTTGGCGGGGGAGAAGACGGTTGTTTGGCCCAGCGGCCTGACCCGCTATGCCCGCGAAAAGGGCAGCTGCGTTGTTAATTCTTCACAGGGAGGAGGGTTTAAAGACACATGGGTACTCTCTCAATAGCTCAAACTGACCATCTGTTTTGGCTCGGGCGCTACCTGGAGCGCGTGTTGGTGACCCTGGATTTGTCCAGTGAGGTCTACGACCTGATGTTGGATGGCGCCAAAGACTACGACATCAAGTCGCTGTGCAAGCGTTTGGCCATTCCGGAGGTCTATGAAAACAGTGATGATTTCATCTCACGCTACATGTATGACGCCGGCGACCCGAACTCTGTGGTCAGCAATTTAAACCGCGCCTTTGATAACGCCGTTGTCATGCGCGATGTTTTGACGTCGCACACACTGTGCTACATCGAGCTTGCCATGGATAAGCTCAAACAAGCTTCCCGCAGCGTCAGCCCCATGCTCGAAGTGCAAGAGACGGTGGACTACCTCTATGCATTTTGGGGCGCTGTGGAAGACAATGTGTGGGATGTCAAGGCGCGCTACATCATGCGCACCGGCCGCAGCATTGAGCGCTTGGATCTTTATCTGCGCCTTCGCTTGCATGAAGACAAGATTGCTGGCGAGACCACCCGCCTTATCAACCGCATCTATCGCTCCGAGGTCAACTACGACCCCGAGGCCTTCCAGCGCTTGGTGGAGTGCTCCGAAATGGATGCTGTTGTGGTCGACCCCGACAAGATGCTCAACGATCTGAACAACTTGGTTATCACCTATTAACGCTTCGGCCGCACAATCCGTAACGCAGGCCAGCCCGCATGTGGGTTGGCCTGCTTTTTTATGTGGCGTTTCGGCTACAATGGCGAGACGATGCAACCGAAAACACAACATAAGCCTAACCGCCGTGAGCAAATAGTCGGCTTGGTGTGCGTGCTTTTATCTGCTGCCTGTTTTGCCTTGGCAGGGATTTTTATCAAACTCATCCCTTGGAGTGCCTTATCCATCAGTGCGGCCCGCTGCGCGCTGGGGGCTGTGGTGGTGTATGTCTATCTGCGTCTTCGGGGCAGGCACTTGTGCATCAACCGCCCCACGTTGGTGGCTGGGCTTATCAACCTGGTGGTGATCCAGACCTTTGTGGCGGCCAATAAGCTGACGACGGCTGCCAATACCATCGTGTTGCAGTTCACCGAGCCCATCTGGGTGATCTTGCTCGCTTGGGTCATCTTTCGCAACAAGCCTCACAAGGAAGCATTCATTGCCTGCGGGTGCATATTCGCTGGCATCATCTGCTTTTTCGCCGATCAACTTTCACCTGAAGGCACTTTGGGCAGCGTGCTTGCCCTCATCAGTGGCTTTGCCTATGCGGGGGTCTTTCTCTTCAAGAAGTTCGAGGGTTGCGATTTCGAGAGTGCCGTCATCTTCAGCTTCATAGGCTGCGTGGTTATGGGGCTTCCCTCACTTCTGGGCGAGACCCAGTTCAGTGCAGAGATTGGCGTCTATGTGCTGGTGCTGGGCGTGGTGCAGATTGGCCTTGCCTATGTGCTCCTTGGCCGTGGCCTTGATAGCGTTAGCCCCGTTACGGCATCGCTAACCTCTACTCTCGAGCCGGTGCTCAACCCAATTTTGGCTGCGCTGGTGCTCGGCGAAACGCTCGGGCCGCTTTCAATTGCCGGTGCCGTTTTGGTTATAGGCGCAGCCACTGTCTATAACGTCTATAGTCTCGCGCGCGAAAACAACGGTTAACACACGGCGGCAAAGGCGCCTTCTTGAATAATTATCACGACTGAATATAATTTTGAGCAGGATAAACGGAAAGGGGATGGGCAAGCGCGATGCAATATAACTTGTACTTGCTTGATGCCGCAGTCGTTATCTGCTTGCTTCTCCTTGCACACGCGCTGTTCACCTGGCGCACCTTCAAGGGCCTCTTGCCAGCGATTGTCTACGGCTGCATTGCCCTGGTTTTGGTTGATTCTCTTGCAGACATCGTGGCGTCACTTTGCATCATGCATGCCCAGCAGTGCTCTTTGTTCGTGTTGTATGCCTCCGACATGGTTTTATATATTGACATGGCGCTTCTCGCCTTTGTCATGTTTATCTATTGCATCGCTTTGTGCGGCATGTTGCGCAAAGAAAAACTGCGATTCATTTTGGGGTCGAGCACAATTTGCATCTTTGTGATTGCCTTGATTGCCGTTACTCCGCTCACTGGTCTTGTTTTTAGCTTTGATGCACAGACCCATGCCTACTCGTACGGCCCACTGCGGACGTGTGTCTATATAGAGGGAACCGTTTATGGTCTGTGCGCCCTTGCTCTTGTTGTTCGCGAGCACAAATATTTGCGCAACCTAGATTTGTTTGCCGCTTTCGTGGTGGTCTTCTTGTCGTTTATAGCCGCAATCGCTCAGGCATTTTTCACCGAGATTGCAATGGTGGGCTTTTTTGCTGCGCTTGACTGTATGTTTATCTATCTCGCGCTCATTAACCCCAAAGGCTTGGGCGACCCGGTAACGGGTTTGTTTGACACCGGCGAGTTCAAACGCCGCATTATGTCTCTTGCGCATCGGGGCGAGCGGTTTGACTTGATCATTTTGGGCATCACAAACCGTCGTTACTTAACGGGCGTGCTTGGTAGCGATGCCACCACGGAGCTGCTGCAGCGCTGCGCCTCAGCGCTTATGCACATCTCATCGAGCAAACAGGTGTACAAGCTCAACGGCTCGCGCTTTGTCATGATTTCCTACGATGATGCTACGACTGATCGCTACGTTACAGCGGCGACCAATTGGGTTAACCGCCCTCATCTGCTTGGTGATATACGCGTCGAGCTCGATGGTGGCCTTATCAGTGTGCGTGATGCAGGAACTATCTGCACCCAAACTGACGTGGAAGACTTCTTTGAATTCGCCCTCGAACGTGCAATCAAAGGCAACGACAACTTTATCGCCCAAAGTCAACTGCAAAGCAGCTATGCGGAATTCACGACTGCCCTTTCTGCACTGGATGCGGCACTTGAGCACAAGAAAACCAATTTGTTTGTGCAACCCATCATTTCGGTGAGGGGTGGCAAGGCATTCACCAGCTGTGAGGTTCTTTCTCGCCTGAAAGACGAAAACGACAACTACGTTTCGCCTGGCATCTTTATCCCAATTGCAGAGGAAACAGGCTCCATAGTGCAGCTTTCCAAGATGCAGTTTGTGCACCTGTGCGAGTTTTTGGCCGAGAACAGGGAAAGCTTAGAGCGCCTTGGTTTAAACGACGTGAAATACAACCTTTCAGCCGTTGAATTTACCGACACCCAGCTTGCCCCAGCTTTGTTGAGCTGCATTAAACGCTATGGGCTCTCGCCAGCTCTCTTCAGCTTCGAGCTAACCGAATCGGCCACAACAGGAAACGACAGCGTGCTTAAAACTTTCAATGCGTTGCATGAGGCTGGGTGCCGGCTGTATCTGGATGACTTTGGGAGCGGGTATGCAAACCTTTCCATCCTTAACCACATCCCCTTTGATGGCGTCAAGATGGATATCACGTTGCTTGACGGCGTCTTGGAAGATAAAGCTGCGGCCAGCTTTTATCAGGGGACTGTTGAACTTATGCACCGCCTGAACAAATGTGTAGTAAGCGAGGGTGTGGAACTTGAAGAGCAGGCCGAGCTGCTTGCGTCTTGGGGTGTGGATAACCTGCAGGGCTTCTACTATGCAAAGCCGATGCCGCTGCAAGATGTCATTCCCTTTTTGGAGCGAGCGGCTCAGGCTTAACAACCACCCTTTAACGCAAAGATTCCTTGTCTCGTCGATATAATTCCCATAGACGTTTAGAAATCGGGAGGGGAGGGTCTCATGGAAGTTGAAGGCAGTTTGCGCAAGCAGGTGCTGGCTTATGCTGCTGAGCGGCTTGGCTGTGTGCTTGACAGCCCCTTTGCAAAGACTCCTGATTACGTGGTTTTGCGCCACCCGCTGAACAACAAGTGGGCAGGCATCGTTATGGATATCCCTGCCCGCTATATACAGGTGGGCGGCGACGAAATTATCGACATCATGAACGTCAAGCTCGACCCAGGGCTGGTTGCAGCACTCAGGGGCGAGGAGGGTTATGCGCCTGCCTGGCACATGAGCAAGCAACACTGGTTGACCGTGCGCCTCGACGGAAGCGTTGAGTTTGAGAAAGTGTGTGCTCTTTTAGAGATGAGCTGCGATTTGGTGGCCTGAAACCCTCTGTTAGCCCTTGAGGATAAACGCTTGATGGATCTTGGGCGTGCGCTCGAAGTCTGCATCTAGGGTCTCGGCAGTTATATCTTGCACACTCAGGCCTTGTAGCTCTGAAGCGTCGTCAGGGAGTTTGAGTGCTTTGTTGCGGCTGGTGAGGATGATGGCACCGTCTGTGCTAAGAATCGCTTTTATTTGGGCTATGAGCTGCAGTTGAGCATCTGTGTCTGTGAGGTATTCACCGCGGGGAAAGGCGCTCAAGTCGCAATAGATGAGGTCGTAGGTGTGTTTTTGAGCCTGCTCGCGTTCAAGCCATTCGGCTACGTTTGCTTTAGCAAAGGTGTATGCCGAGCCGCAAAAACCGTTGGCGGCAACAAGGTGTTGCGCCTGTTTCAAAAACAGCTCGCTTTCATCGACGGTGGTGCAGCTTGAGGCACCGCCTGCTGCGGCATAGGTGCTCGGCACGCCGCCTTGGGCAAGCAAGCAGACAAAGGTTTTATTCTCTGCACAGCTTTTGATCAGCTTGCGCACGCCGCGCAAATCCAGAGCGAGCCCGCATTCGTGCTGAGACCCCAAGTCGGCCTCGAACACAAAATCGCCTTCGCGCACCATCGTCCAGCACGTTGAGCTTGTAGGGGCGCCTTTTTCCTGACGTGCGCGTTTGAAGAACACGTTCTCACGCTCAATGCCCAATACGCTTGCGCTCAGTGCAAGCCCGTCAAAGAAGCGCCAATCAGCACGCACCTCATCCACGCCACTGCCAGCACGGTGTTCCTCGATGCGCAGGAACTGCTGCGCATTTTCGGCAGCTGTGAACAGGTCAACTGAAAAGGCGTATTCAGGCAGGTCGGCATCGTAGATGCGATAGCTCGTCACACCTGCCTTGCGCGCCCATTTGCGGCGCATCTTTGCTACTTTGCGCAAGCGGGCGGCATATTGCTCGCTTGCCGCCTCGGCAACGTTGACGGTGCGGCTGGTGCCGTCCAATGCATCAATGTGTAGCTTGGTGGGCTTTGCACCCGCAATGTCATAGGTGCGCAAAGAGCAGTTCAAGGCGCCGTTGCGGCAAGGCAATATCTCCTTTGCCTGCCTGCCCAAGGCGGTGTCGATACCTGCATCGGGGGTGATGGCGGTCAGGGTGCAAGGCCCCGTTATGGCGCCGACGGCCGCTTCAAGCGCCCGGTATGTTTTAGGGAGATGCTCTGCATCTTCAAGGCGGTAGCCATAAGGCGGGTTGCAGGCAACCAACGTCTGCAAGGGTTGCTGGCCCCGTTTGAGATGACGGCCCAAATTGGCGGCGTCGTCCACATAAAACTCGATGAGCCCATCAACGCCTGCACGCTCGGCATTTGCTTGGGCAATCTCAACGGCGGCTTTGTCTATGTCTCCCGCCAAAATGCGCACCTCGCAGGCAGCGTCGTAGCGCACTGCCTGGCGTGCCTCGTCTAGCAAGCGTTCCCATGTGTCAGGCTCGTGTTGCAGCCAAGCCTCAAAACCCCAACGTGTGCGCAGCAGGCCGGGCGCCGTGTTGGTGGCCATCAATGCTGCCTCGATGGCCAGCGTGCCCGAGCCGCACATAGGGTCTGCAAACAGCGCACCCTGTGCGAGCATGCGCTCCCAACCGGCGTTTATAAGCAACCCTGCTGCCAAGGTCTCCTTTAGAGGGGCCTGGGTCTGAACGCCGCTTTGGCGGTAGCCGCGGCGGTGCAGTGCGGGGCCGGAAAGGTTCAGATATAGCGTCGCTTTGTCCCGGTGAAGGGAGATATCCACCGCAAAGTCGGGGTCTTTGGAATCCACATCAGGCCGTACGCCTCGCTCGGCGCTGAGGCGATCGCACACGGCGTCTTTTACTTTCAAGGCGGTGAACTGGGTGTTTCGCAAGTTCGCATTGGTGCCATGAGCTTGCATACAGATGGTGGCACCAACCGCTATGCGCTTTTCCCAGGGGAATTTGCGCGCGCCTTCATATAAGGCTTCGGCATCGCGAGCATTCACTCGGGCCAACACCAGCTGCACGCGGGTTGCAATGCGGCTGTGCAGGCAGCAGCGCAGGCCGTCTGCTGTCTCGCCGTAAAATGCCACGCCGCCTTTGAGTGGGCGCACACGCTGGCAGCCCAGGCGCTTGACCTCAGCGGCCAAAGCCTGCTCAAAGCCTGCAGCGCAGCGGGCGAAGAACTCTTTTTGGGTGTCGTGGCTCATGCTCAACTTTTCGGTAAGGGTCTTAAGGCAACAAGCCTACCATTTCTGTAAGCATAGCTGCCCAACTGTTTTCAGCGCTAATCCTGCGTCTCTTATTTCTGAATTTTGTCAATACAAACTTGTCTATCAATAAAAACATTTTTTGAATGGTGCACGTTCGCCGCCAAATACCTACCGTTTGCTATTATGTCTAGAGGATTATTTGGCGTTCAATTAGGGGGTCATATGTCATCTGAACACGCTCATACTCACGAGCATGACCATTCCCACGCCCACCACACTCATGACCACACTCATTCTTCTGGCGCATCTGAGGCAGACCCAGCCAAGCAGCAGGCTCTGCTTACCTACATGCTTGACCACAACAAGCATCATGCTGAGGAACTCCACGACTTGGGCCATGCAATTGGCGGGCAGGCCGGGGAGCTCATCCACAGTGCAGTCGATGCCTTCGAGCAGGGCAACAACAAACTTGAGCAGGCACTCAACCTGTTGAAGGGAGAGTGATACGGCCATGTGTCTTTCTACTGTTTACAAGCTGGGTGAGGGCCAACCGCAGGAGCTGGCCTCAAACATCAGCAAGTTCGTTATTGAAGACGGCCGCATCATCTTCACCGATTTGATGGGCATTGAAACCGAGGTCGAAGGCGAGATTGAAAGCGTCGACTTCGTAGACAGCAAGATTTTCGTAGCTTAAACGAAGAAAAGGCAGGTAAGAAGCTATGACCAAGACCATCGCAGTTGCGGGCAAGGGCGGCACCGGCAAAACCACCTTAAGCGGCATGCTCATCAAATATCTGTGCGAGCACGCCGATGGCCCTATTTTGGCCGTCGATGCTGATGCCAACTCAAACCTCAATGAGGTCTTAGGCGTTGAGGTTGAAAACACCTTAGGCGAGGTGCGCGAAGAGATCGCGCAGGCCGAAAACTCCGATGACAACCCCATACCTTCTGGCATGAGCAAGCAAGACTACATGCAATATCGCTTCAACAGCTGCTTGGCTGAAGAAGACGATTTTGACATGCTTGTTATGGGCCGCACCCAAGGCAAGGGCTGCTATTGCTTTGTCAATGGTCTGCTCGAAACGCAGCTCAAGCGCGTGGCGGGCAATTACGAATACATCGTGGTCGACAACGAGGCAGGCATGGAGCACATCAGCCGCGGCATCCTGCCCGGTGTTGACATGATGATTCTCATCAGCGATTGCAGCCGCCGCGGCATCCAGGCTGTTGGCCGTATCGCCCAACTCACCGAAGAGCTGGGCTTAAAGCCGCAGGTTATGAAGCTCATCATCAACCGCGCTCCGTCAACCGAGCTTGACAGCGGCGTGCTTGAAGAGATTGAAAACCAAGGCCTTGATCTGCTGGGCGTTGTGCCCCACGACGATCAGGTCTATCAGTACGACTGCGCTGGCAAACCCACCAGCGAACTTCCTGCAGATTCGCCGTCGCGTGCGGCTTTTGAGGCGCTGCTGCCTCAGCTTTTGTAGGGAATTAAGGTATCTACAGCTCGGCTGCATGTGCGGCGGGAGTGTGAGGTTAGGAAAGGTCCGACCCCACAAGGGAGCCGGTAAGGAGAATAGGAGGTAATGGCTATGCCATTCACAAAGGCGCCACAGGTCTACAACGCCGCCATCAAGACGGTGACCATTGGCACGGGGGATGCAGCATGTGTCCTCGGCGGTGAGAACGTGATGCCACTGTGCACGTTCGATGCTGCCATCGAAAACCGTCCGCTCATCGGTGTGCAAGTTTCCGACAAGGGTGTCGACAAGACACTGCCTCAGGTTGCTGCATTCTATGAGGGTGCCGACACCGTTGTTGAGCAGGCCAAACGCGCAGCCGAGATGCCCGGTGCCGACTTCGTGGTTATCAGCTTGGATAGTGCCGACCCCAACGGCGAGGATGCCTCAATCGACGACTGCGTTGCCCTTTGCAAGGAGGTTGCAGAGGCAATCAGCGCACCTCTCGGCATCATCGGCTCCAAGAACGCAGACAAAGACGAGAAGCTTCTCGAGGCTTTGGCTGAAGCCCTGCAGGGCAAGAATGTCTTGCTGCTTTCCGCACGCGAGGAAAACTACAAGGGCATCGCTGCTGCCGCTGGCCTGGCCTATGGCCAGAAGTTCGGCGCAGAGTCCTCTGTTGACATCAACTTGGCCAAGCAGCTCAACGTGCTCATCGGCCAGCTGGGTGTTGGCGCTGAGAGCACGGTCATGAACTTGGGCACCGCCGCTGCGGGCTATGGTTTTGAGTATGTCATCAGCACCATGGATCGCGTCAAGGCTGCCGCTCTTGAGCAAAACGACGGCACACTGCAGATGCCGATTGTGACCCCGGTTGCCTCCGAGGCCTGGGGTGTTAAGGAGGCTGTCTCTGAGGAGTCCGAGCAGCCCGAGTGGGGCCCGCGTGAAGAGCGCGGCATCCAGATGGAAATCACCACGGCAGCCGCCGATTTGGCTTCTGGTTCAAACGCCGTCATCTTGATGCACCCCGCATCCGTCGCAACCGTTTCCGCGCTGATCGCGGATTTGATGTAAGGGAGGAGGAACAATGGCACTCAAAGGAATTGATATTTTCAAACTGACTCCCAAGACCAACTGCAAGGATTGTGGAAGCCCCACCTGCATGGCATTTGCTATGAAGGTTGCCCAGGGCGCCGTTTCCCTGGACAAATGCCCGCACATGAGTGACGAGGCTGTTGCTCAGCTTTCCGAGGCCACCGCTCCGCCGATGAAGACCATCAAGGTGGGCGCTGGTGCTGAAGAGCACTCCATGGGCGGCGAGACGGTCATGTATCGCCATGAGAAGACCTTTGTCAGCCGCGATCTCTTTGCCGTGAGCTGCACCGCTGCAGACTTCGACGAGAAGTGGGCTGCAATCTCCAAGGTTGACTACGACCGCATCGGCGAGCGCATGTATGTTGAGATGCTGAACCTGGTTTATGAAGGCGATGCCGACGCCTATGCCGCATTGGTCGAGAAGGCTGCCGCAACGGGCCGCACCCTGATTTTGGAGTGCGCTGACGAGGCTGCTGCACGCAAGGCTCTCGAGATCTGCGCTGCATCCAAGCCTGTTCTCAACGGCGCCAACCCGGCAAACATTGACGCCTTCGTGGCCTTGGCTTCCGAGTTCAAGGTTGTTTTGGGCATCACCGCTGACGATATCGATGCTCTCTATGACGCCGCCGCCGCCGCTGAGGCCGCTGGCTACAAGGAGCTGGTGCTTTCGGTGAGCACGTCTTCCAAGAAGGAAGCTTTGGCTCAGGCCGTGCAGATCCGCCGTGCAGCCTTGAAGAAGCAAGACCGCACCTTTGGTTATCCCAGCTTGGTCAACGTGGCTGCTTTGGCACCGGGCGATATGCACATGCAGTGCGCACTGGCATCCCTGTTCACCATGAAGTATGGCTCCATCATCGTTATGGAGAACATGTCTTACGCTGAGGCTTTGCCGCTGTATGGCTTGCGCCAAAACGTCTTTACCGACCCGCAGAAGCCCATGACCGTCGAGACGAAGATTTATCCGCTCAACGGTGCTGGCCCTGATGACCCGGTGGTCACCACGGTCGACTTTGCCTTGACCTACTTCCTGGTCTCCGGCGAGCTCGAGCGCTCCGGTGTGCCGTGCAACCTGCTCATCACCGATGCAGGTGGCTACTCTGTTTTGACCGCATGGGCAGCAGGCAAGCTTTCTGCTGGCTCCATCTCGAAGTTCATCAAGGAAAACGGCATCGAGGAGCAAATCTCTAACCGCACCCTGATTATCCCGGGCAAGGTGGCTGTGCTCAAAGGCGAGCTGCAGGAAAAGCTGCCTGAGTGGGAGATTGTCTGCAGCCCCAACGAGGCTGTTGAGCTGGTCAAATTCATGAAGGACTTTGTTGGAGCTTAAACCTTTTTGAGCATCACAAACTGGCATGACGGCCTTTCGCACGAGGCCTTGAAGGTTAGGTAAGGTTGGGGCAGATGCCCCAAAAGAAACGACAGGAGTGAAAGATGGCAAGATTTACCGTCATTGGAGAGCGCATTCACTGCATCTCTCCGTCAATCCGCGCAGCAATGGAGGAGATGAACCCCGAGCCCATTCTGCAGCGTGCAAAAGAGCAGATTGCTGCTGGCGCCACCTATCTGGACGTCAACATTGGCCCGGCTGAGAAAAACGGCCCCGAGCTGATGCAGTGGGCAGTTCAGACCATCCAGTCTGAGTGCGACAACATTCCGCTGGCACTTGACACCGCAAACATGGCAGCTATCGAGGCTGGCATCCAGGTCTACAACCGCACCAATGGCAAGCCCATCGTCAACTCTGCTGACGCAGGCGACCGCATTGAGTACATCGACTTGGCAGCCAACAACGACGCCATCATCATCGCCTTGTGCTCCAAGGCTGGCGTGCCGGCTGATAACGATGAGCGCATGATGTATTGCCAAGAGATGCTGACCCGCGGCATGGAGCTGGGCATGGACCCGGAGGACATGTGGTTTGACCCGCTGTTCTTGGTCACCAAGGGCATGCAGGATAAGCAGCGCGACGTGCTGGCATTCATCAAGGACCTCTCCGACATGGGCTTTAAGTCCACAGGCGGTTTGTCCAACAACTCCAACGGCATGCCCAAGGAAGTGCGCCCCATCATGGACAGCGCCATGATTGCTATGGCCATGCAGCAGGGTCTGACCAGCGCCATCGTCAACCCCTGCGACAAGCGCTTGATGGAGACTGTCAAGTCCTGCGACGTCATTTTGAACAACACCCTGTATGCCGACAGCTACCTTGAGCTGTAAAAATTCGGGATGAACTACTTTTAAAGATAAGGAGTAGAGAATGGGTATTTTTGATTTCCTGAAGAAGGACAAAGGCGAGAAGCCTGCCGAGGCTGCAGCTGCTGCCGAGGAAGTCGTCGAGGAAGCTGCCCCTGCTGAAGAGGAGTCCGCAGCCGATTTGTTCGACTTGATCTATGGCGGCTCTCATGCCGTTATCGACTTGACCGAGGGTGCCGTTAAGGACGCCATCGCCGAGCTGGGCGAGGATGCTCCCATCTCCTTTGGTGACACCGCTTATTTCCTGCCCACCATCTACGCTGCTACGGGCGTCAAGGTTGAGACCTTGGGCACGCTGCCGGCCGTTGTGGACGTTATGAAGTCTTTGGTCACCGACGAGAAGGACCTGCCGCCCGCGCTGAACGCTGGCCTTGCTACCGCTGTTGGCGCTGAGGTTTTGGAAGCCTTGAAGTATGCCAAGTCTGACGCTCCGTATGAGGGCGAGGGTGGCATCGGCTTTGTTCCCGACCCGATCATCCGTTCCTTGGGCGTGCCGCTGGTTACCGGCGACATCCCCGGCGTTGCTGTTGTTTTGGGCACTGCTGACGACCCGGCCGATGTGGCTGCAGTCGTTCGCGAGTATCAGGACAAGGGCCTTTTGAGCTTCTTGGTTGGTGGCTGCATCGACCAGATTGTCGAGCAGGGCGTCAAGGTCGGCCTTGACTACCGCGTTATCCCGCTGGGCCACGACGTCACCGCCGTCACCCACGTTGTCACCGTTGCCATCCGCGCTGCTTTGATCTTTGGTGCTGTTGAGCCTGGCGATTTGGCCAGCCTGCTTGCTTACACCAAGGAGCGCGTCCCGGCATTCGTGAACACCTTCGGCGCTATCGGCCCCGTTGAGGTTTCCGCTGGTGCTGGCGCTATTGCTTTGGGCTTCCCCGTCATCGCCGACATCCCCCTGGGCGACCTGGCTGTTCCGGGCGCTTTGGAGTCCATCACCGACCATGCTGAGACTGCTGCAAAGTCCTATGAGCTGCGCAACATCAAGATCAAGGCCAAGGCCGTTGAGCTTCCCGTTGCCTTTGCAGCCGCCTTCGAGGGCGAGATCATCCGCAAGAAGGACTGCTATGTGGAGTTCGACTCCGACCACAACCCCACCTGCGAGCTGGTCACCAATTGCAAGGATGCTGCCGAGGTTGAGGATGGCAAGGTCACCATCATCGGCCCGGAGGTTCCTGAGACTTCTGACGAGCTGATCCGCATGCCGCTTGCCAACACCATCAAGGTCTATGGCACCAAGATGCAAGACGACTTCGAGAGCGTCATCGAGCGCAAGATCCACACCTGGTTCAACTACATCGAGGGCATGTATCACACCGGTCAGCGCAACCTGTTCCGCATCCGCATTGGCAAGGACACCTGGGAGCGCGGTCTGCGTCTGCAGAACCTGGGCGAGGTCTTGATCTCCATGATCAAGGACGAGTTCGGCGAGGTTGTCGACAAGGTTGAGGTCACCTTCTACACCGACAAGGCCGAGGTCGAGAATGTTCTCGAGAACCAGGCTATGCCGCGTTATCGCTTCCGTGACGACCGCGTCTCTTCCATGACCGACGAAAGCGTCGACGAGTTCTACACCTGCGTGCTGTGCCAGAGCTTCGCTCCTGCTCACTGCTGCGTGGTCACTCCTGAGCGCCTGGGTCTGTGCGGCGCTGTTTCTTGGCTGGATGCTAAGGCCACCAAGGAGCTCAACGACGCTGGCCCCAGCCAGCCCATCCCCAAGACCGGCTGCACTGACGAGCGCCTTGGTGCTTATGACACGGTCAACGAGATCGTCAAGGACGCCACCCATGGCACCGTCGAGAAGGTCACCCTGTACTCCTTGCTGGAAGACCCGATGACTTCCTGCGGCTGCTTCGAGTGCATCTGCGGCATCGAGCCCTTCTCTCAGGGCGTTGTGGTCGTCAACCGCGAGTATGCAGGCATGACTCCCACCGGCATGACCTTCGGCGAGCTTGCCAGCCTGACTGGCGGCGGCGTGCAGACCCCGGGCTTCATGGGCCATGGCCGTCACTTCATCGCTTCCAAGAAGTTCATCAGTGCCGAGGGCGGCTCCCAGCGCATCGTCTGGATGCCCAAGGAGTTGAAAGATGACGTGGCTGAGCGCCTGAACAAGACCGCTGCTGAGGCCTACGGCATCGAGAACTTCACCGACATGATCGCCGATGAGACCATCACCACCGATCCTGAGGAGTTGCTGAACTTCCTGACTGAGAAGGGTCACCCCGTCCTTGGCATGGATCCGCTGATGTAAACTTGCTTTAACGCAAGCTGAGCGTTTGGGGGGCGCAGCCGTTGCGGTTGCGCCCCTCTTTTTCACAAAGTGGGAGGCATATATGTTCAGAGAAACAAGGCGCAAAGATTACGCTATGACCGAGCAAGAGGCGCGTGAGGTGCTGCAGCGTGGCGAGTATGGCATCTTGGCCGTGCTTGGTGATGATGCATACCCCTACACCGTGCCCTTGGATTATGTGCTTTGCGATAACACGATTTATTTCCATGCCGCAAAAGAGGGCCACAAGATCGATGCCATCAAGGCGTGCGATAAGGCCAGCTTTTGCTATGTGGATAACGCCGTTTTGCAGCCTGAGACCTTCTCATCGGCCTATTGCAGTGTTGTTGCCTTTGGCAAAGTGCGCTTGGTGGATGATGAAGCTGAGAAAATGACAGCGCTGACGGCATTGGTGGAGGCACTGGCCGGCGGCGAGCCTACCGAGTCAAAAGCTGCCGAAGTTGATGCCTGCGCCTATAAAGTGCCGGTACAGGTTATCGCCCTTGACATCGAACACATCAGCGGCAAACAACGCTCCAGCCGCTAACTTAGGAGTTGGCTACGCGCTTGCGTGTTCTGACGTTTTGCAGGCGCTGCCCTGCTAAAATGTGGCCAGCTCTGTATCTGAGGAAGAGGTGCTCATGCATACCATCATTTTTCGCAATGAGGACGGCAGCCAGCAAAAGGCAACAGCACAAGTTGGCGAAAACCTGCTCGATGTTGCTTTGGCGGCTGGTGTTGCAATCGATGCACCCTGCTCGGGAAATGGCACCTGCGGCAAATGCCGCCTTCGCATAATCGGCGGCACCGTTGATGGCGGTGCAGGCCAGCGCCTGCCCCAAGAAGATTTCGATGACGGCTGGCGTCTTGCCTGCCAGGCAACCGTTTCCTCGGATGCAACGGTGTGGCTTCCCGCCTCTGCTGGCAGCTTCAAAAAGGGCATCGAGACGGCCGACCTTTCCTCACCCGAAGAACTGCAGCGCTATGAAAAGGCCGTGGAAGACGTGTTTGCAGCGGGAATTTCCCGCGGATGCGAGCAAACCGGCCTTGGCTGTGCTATCGACATCGGCACTACCACTGTCACCGCCGCCCTTCTTGACCTTGAAAGTGGGCAAGTGAAGGGCAAGGCAAGTGCTGGCAACGGCCAGATTATCTATGGCGCCGATGTCATCAACCGCATCATCTGCCAAAGCCGCCCCGGCGGCGTTGAAAAGTTGCAGCAGGCAGTGCGCGAGCAGACCATCTGCAAACTCGTGGACGAGTTGTGCGCCCAGGCGGGCATCGATTCTGCAGAAATCTCGCGCTGCGTGATTGCAGGAAACACCACTATGGAGCACCTGCTGGTGGGGGCAAACGGCGAGAGCATCCGCTTGGAGCCCTACGTTCCTGAATTTTTGGAGCTTACCGGCAAAACTGCGTCTGAACTGGGGCTTCCTTTTGCGCCGGATGCCCCGGTAGTCTTGGCACCCAATGTGGGCAGCTATGTGGGCGGCGAAATCACTGCCGGTGTGCTGGCAAACCGCAAGTGTGCCTCAGCCGAGATGACGCTTTTTGGTGAGTTGGGCACCAACAGCGAGTTGGTGTTTGGCAACGGCGACTTTTTGTTGTGCTGTGCCTGCAGCGCCGGGCCCGCTTTTGAGGGCGGCGACATCTCCTGTGGCATGCGCGCCACAGCCGGCGCGGTGCAGGCGGTGAAAATTGACGAGACGACCATGGAACCGGAGCTCGACACAGTGGGCGGTGGCAAGGTGGCTGGTCTGTGCGGCAGTGGCTTGATTGACATGGTGGCCGAGCTGTTCAGATGCGGCATCATCAACGCGGCAGGCAAGTTCGTGGCAACGGGCGAGCGCATCCGCCACAACGAGCATGGCCGAGGGGAGTATGTGTTTGCCTGGGGTGCGAGCAGCGCCACGGGCGGCGACATCGCCATCAACGAGACCGACATCGACAACTTCATCCGCGCCAAAGGCGCTATCTTTAGCGCAATACGCACCATGGTGGCATCCCTTGGCATGGAGGTCGACTTCATCGACCGCGTTATGATCGCTGGCGGCATCGGCAGTGGCATCAACATGGAAAACGCCATGGCCATCGGCATGCTGCCCAAACTTCCAACAGAAAAATACAGCTACATCGGCAACAGCAGCCTGACTGGTGCTTGCACCATGTTGTTGAGCAGCGAGGCCGAGAAGAAGTGCTTTGAACTGGGCCGCAACATGACCTATCTGGAGCTTTCCAGCGAGCCGAGCTATATGGACGAGTTTGTGGCGTCGTGCTTCATCCCGCACACCGACGCATCACTGTTTGAATAGGGGAGAGGGCATATGAAAAGCTACGCAGCCGAAACGCTGGAAAAGCTTGGTGTGGCAAGCCACGTGGGCAACAAGACCGCGATGCCCTTAAAACACTATCGCGAGTTGTTTGCTGCAGCCGACCCTAAAAAACTCAGTGCCCGCAGTGGTGTGCCCTACAACGAGGCTGATTCCATCTTTGAGATGGCTGTGTTCGGCTGCCCCATCGATGTGCTCTGGCCTGAGATGGATGTGGTCATGGCGTCAAACGGGGCTAAGGTGCCGGTGGATATCCAGCTTCTTGCGGCACGGCTTATTCTTGAAGGCGTGCTTACGGCTGCATCGGGCGAGTTTCTGTCTTACGCGCAAGTGCCCAATGGAACCCTCTATCTCGATGCTTTCGACCGCCGTTGCACTATTCCTTTGAGCAAAGGCTTTGCAGATGCACAAGACTTCTCCGCAAAGTGCGAAAAGCTGGGTTGCGCGCCTGTTGAAGGCGGCGACGCGGCCTTCGAGACAGAGTTCATGCCAGGGCTTTTTGTGCGTATTACTTATTGGGAAGCCGATGAAGAATTTGCCGCTTCGGCAAAACTTTTGTTCAGCGACAACTTCCCGCTGGCATTCACTTCGGAGGATATGGCAGTAGTGGGCAGCACCATCGCAGCACTGCTTGCTTAAACGCCACCACGCACGAAAAATCCCCCAAATTTTCTCATCAAAAAACGAACAAATGTACGGTACAATCAAGCCGAGCTAAAGAAGGCTAGCCGGC
>R11__coassemble_817_pt1 | contig 19067 bp, 17 predicted proteins | sample R11__metabat2_low_PE_020 | metagenome-assembled genome bin R11 | reverse complement strand
ATCGACACAAAGGGAAGCCCCATCTACAGCTCTGTGCGCGTTGGCCACAAGGGCCCCTTCAAGTTCTACAAGTTCCGCACCATGGTCGCCGACGCCGACGACTTGGAGAAGTACTTCGACGCCGAACAGCTGCAGGCGTGGCACCGCGAACACAAGGTCCAAAACGACCCGCGCATCACCAAGCTCGGCCATATGCTCCGCAAGACAAGCATCGACGAGTTCCCACAGTTCATCAACGTGTTTTTAGGGCAAATGAGCGTCATTGGGCCACGGTGTATCTCCGAAGAGGAGCTAGAAGCACTGGGGGAAGACAGCCCCTTATATCTGAGCGTCCCGGGTGGCATTACGGGAGCATGGCAGGTGGGCGACCGCAACAAGGCCTCCTGGGAAAACGGCAACCGCCAGTCAATCGAGCTCGAATATGTGCTCAAGGCGTCTTTGCGCACCGACATCGTCATTTTCTTTGGTACATTTGGTGCCATGTTTTGGCGGAGAACAGGCAAATAGAAGACTTTGTCTGAACTCGTGTTTTGTCAGAGAGGAACATGTGGTGGCTACTACACGTAACGATACAGGCGTCATTGATATGACTGCTGAAGAATCGTTGCATCTGATTCAAGACATAGAGCTTGACCTGGCCACATTTTTTGATGATTTCTGCACCCGCCACAAGCTGCGCTACAGCCTTATTTTTGGATCTCTTATTGGCGCGGTTCGCCATAAGGGGTTCATTCCGTGGGATGACGATATCGATTTCATGATGCCCCGCCCTGATTTTGAGGAGTTCTTGGCGGTTGTGCAAGATGAGCTCCCACCTTATTACCAACTTTCCAGTTATCGCGTTGGGACCTCAAGCAGGTGCGTTGCTCGTATCTTGGACACCCGCGCCATCATCTCGCTTGAATCGTATGGAAAAAACAATGAGCTACCTGTATGGTTGGACGTTTTTGTGCTTGATGGTATGCCGGAGGGCTCGCTAGGGCGCGCAGTCCACACCAAACGGATTCTGTGGCATAAAGCCATGTGTGCCTTTGCATCGTTTGAAGAGACCGTGAACAAAAACCGCCCCGGCCGTCCAAAGTTGCAACAACTCATCATCAACTTCTGTGCAGCCACACATTTCGGCTCCTGGTTGGACATAGATAAACGCCTGCAGAAATACGATTGTGCCCTCAAGAAATACTCTTATGAAGACCACGCCGTATGCGTGTGCGGTGCAGGAACGTATGATGTGGAAAAACAGACGTGGCCACGTTCGTGTTTTGACGACTTAACAAGGGTGCCATTTGAAGACACCAGTTTCTTGGCGACTGCGGATTACGATAAAGTGCTGAGGAATGTTTACGGCGAATATATGGAGCTTCCGCCTGAAGATAAGCGGATTGTTCATGTGTTCAAGTTCATAAAAAATGAGTATCCGGGCAGGGTCAGCAAACCTGTGCATACTGATTACGCTGTGAAAGAATGTGCGAACAATGAGTAGTACTGAAGAAATTGACATTGTCATCCCTTGGGTGGATGGGTCCGACCCAGAATGGCAAGCCGAGCGTGACCTCTATGCGACCGAAAGTGACAAGAGAGATGCAGGGAAGGCGTCTGACCAGCGTTACAGGTCGTGGGATAATCTGCAGTATGTGTTCCGCGGTATAGAGGAGTTTGCCCCCTGGGTTCGGACGGTGCATTTCATCACCTGGGGGCATTTGCCTGAGTGGCTTGACACCAGCAATTCCAAACTCCATATCGTGAAGCATAAGGATTATATCCCCTCGAGCTACCTGCCAACGTTTAGCTCGCACACTATCGAATTGAACATGCATCGAATCGAAGGGCTTGCTCAGCATTTCATTTATTTCAATGACGACATGTTCTTGTTAAAACCGACCGTTCCTGAAGATTTCTTCATGGATGGCTTGCCGTGCGATTCTGCAGCTATGAATGCTGTCTCAATTCCACCTTATTCGACAATGTGCCCGCCACTTTATAACGCTCAGGTCATCAACCGGCACTTCGCAAAGAAGCAGATACTTAAAGGCAATGGCACCAAGTGGTACAGCCTCAAATACCCCTCGTTTTCCGTTCGTACGCTCTTGCTTCGGCCGTGGCCACGGGTGACAGGTTTTGGTGAGCCACATGTGCCCATTGGCTACGATAAGCGCACGCTTGAGACGTTGTGGGAAGTTGAATACGACGTTCTTGACAAGACGTGCAGCCATAAATTCCGTGAGGCCACCGATGTAAACCAATGGCTTTTCAGGGATTGGCAGCTTGCCAGTGGACAATTCCACCCGCGTAAGGCAAGCTTCGGTAAGCGCTTCAATGAGCCGGTAACCCAAGCGATTGTTGACCATATCGTCTCGCAGAAGTCAACGCTGCTTTGCGTGAATGATGACGCTACCCCTGAGACGTTTGAGAAAGAAAAAGCTCTGCTTATAGCTGCCTTTGATAAGATTTTGCCAAATAAGTCGAGCTTTGAGCTGTAGGTGCGCATCATGAAGGTTGCTGTTCTCACATTTCAAAATGCTGTTAATTATGGTGCCGTTTTGCAGGCGTATTCCCTGCAGGAAGCCCTCAAAACCTTAGGCCACGACGCTCAAATTTTGGATTACCGCTGTGACTATTTGGATAGAAAAAAGTATCTGGTCCAGGGGGCGGGCATAGTCAAGAAGTTGAAGCACTCCGTCAAATCGCTGATGGTGGGGAGTAAAAACGATGTCTTCAATGCATTCAGGAACGAACGCTTTGCGCTCACCCGTTCCTATGACAGGCATTCCATCGGCGACTCCATGCTTGAATTTGACGCATGTGTTGTTGGCAGTGATCAAGTGTGGAACCCTTCGCTTACCAACTTTGATCAGACGTATTTTCTGGATTTTGCCCAAGGCAAAAAACGCGTTTCCTATGCGGCAAGCATGGGTGCCGCTTCCTTTGACGAGGCGACTGTGGAAAAGATGGTGTGCCTTGTGCGCGCCTTTGACGGTGTGAGTGTTCGCGAGTGCTCGGCTAAAGACCTGCTCGTCAGCGGTGGCGTGCCGGCAGAATCGGTCGAGGTTGTGTTGGATCCTGTGTTCTTGCATAACAAGGACTTTTGGAAGGGCCTTGCTCAACATCCCGCCAGACTTGATGGCGAATTCGTTTTGGTGTACGCCCTTGGCGACGTGGGGCAGGTTATTAAGACGGCGACGCTTTCTTATCCGGGCAAGCGAATCATTTGCGTAAGCAACAGCGTCAAGCGCTTTGATGGCGCCGAGATGGTCATGGATTTTTCGCCCGAGGAATTTTTGTGGGCGCTGGATAATGCATCTGCCGTTGTGACTAATTCCTTCCATGGATTTGCTCTATCGCTTTTAATGGAGCGAAACGTGCATTTTTGCTTAAACAAGGCGGACGTGCAAGACCGATCTTCACGCTTAGTCGATTTGGCCAAACTGTTCAATGTCGAATTCCTCAGCTGCACCCCTGGAAAGACTATTGAAAATCTCGATGCAGCACCTGATTATGAACGCGTTGAAAAGCTTATTCAGGCTGAGCATAAGCGCTCACTTGAGTTCTTGAAGAATCATTTGGTGTTCAGGGGCTAGTTTTTATGGTTGAGATGAACGTAAATACTGCCAGGGCACTCCAGAAGAGGAAAGGCAAGTACGGCAAGTCGATAGTTGCTCTTTTGCCGGTTGCAATTGTCTTGGTGCTCGCTTTTTTCTATGACCTAAGCAAATCTTCTACGGTGGCGACAGGACTTTGCATAGTTGCGTTGTTTTGCTTATTGATTGCTTTGTGGGCACGCCGCATATCTGCAAGGGATATCGTTTTGGCCTGGCCATTCGCTGCCCTAGTGCTTTTTTATGCATACTTCATTCTTGGGTCGATCTTTGCTCCTAATTCGCATTCTGTGACTGCATCTTGGATTGCTATGTTTGGTGTAGGACTGGCAATCTGCGTATATTGCACCACGTTGCCCCTGCGGCACGTTAAGAAAATCATTTTGATTGTTGGAATATTCAGAGCAGTCAATGCAGTGTACAAATTTGCGGTCTTGTTTGTGCCGCAGATAGGTCGCACCATAGTGAAGACGTTTTATCACGGTTCGTTTGGCAACAATGACCGTGGAACATCGCAGTCTGGGTTGGCTGATCACAAGTCGACTAACGCTATCTTTTTGACTGCGGGTTTCTTTGCGTCGTTTGCCTATGCGATGCGCCGTGACAAGAGCAATAAATTCTTCGTAGTGCCTTTATTGTTTTTATTTGCAATTGTGCTCACCACTAAACGGGCTCACTTGGCTTTTGTTGTAGCAATCGCCCTTCTTTGTTATGTGATTTGCGGAAGCCGAAGAGGCATGTCGCGTTTGACTAAGGGCATCATTGTGGGTGTGATACTGATAGTTGCGCTGTTGCTTCTGTCTGAAGTAATTCCACAACTTTCATCGGTCTTTAACAGGTTTTCAAAATTGGCTGATGATGACACCTTTGGAAACCGAAGCTACATGTATGACATCAACACTGCTCTCTTCTTGAAGAACCCTGTCTTCGGTGCCGGTTATGGCGCGTTTCAGGACCAATTCTTCACGACAGTGAAAGGTGCACGCTATGCAGCGGCTGGTACGACCTCGTTCAAAGGCCATAACGTGTTCTTGCAGGTTTTGGCCGAGCAAGGCATTGTCGGCGCAGTACTGCTCTTCGGGTCGCTGTTTTATCTGCTCTATATCAATCTCAAGCATTTACGTAAAGCATCTGCTTTGTTGATGCAGAGCCGTATTGGGTCTGAAACGCCCAAACGCATACGGAAAAAGCTTACCGATTGCTCATATGTCCTAACCTTTATCACAAGCGAGATTTTGTTCTTCCTGCTGTATTGCATCACGGGAAACCCGCTTTACGACTTTGAGGTTTATTTGCCTTTCTTGATTTCTATCGGTGCTTATTACGCTGCAAGGCGAGAGCTGAAGGCCATAGCATCTGTGCTTGGAGAGACGGCTGAAGTGCGCATCACTCCTTTTGGCAAGCGCGTTGTGTGGGAAGGCGTGACGCTTCGTGGCTAGAAGTGGACCAAACAAGTCAATCCTGAATAAGGTGCTCATGCGCGCTGTGTACAAGCTTGCGCCGCTTATGAGCCGCGATAACACGATAGTTTTCAAGAGCTACCCCGATTATGCCGATAACGCCAAAGTATTGTTCGAATATTTGCAAAGCGCGGGCTTTCCGCAGGGCTACCGAGCGGTTTGGGCTATTGAATCCTCGGCAGCCGATGTGCCTTCCATAACGGGGGCTGAGATCGTGAGTAAGGCTGACACCCCTGTTAAATATGCGCGCGCAATAAGCAAAGCGGCGTACGTTTTCGACACGCACACGCGTGCGGTGCCGCACGGCTATTCCATCCCTAAAGGCCAAAAACTAATTGTTTTGTGGCATGGTTGCGGCTTCAAGGGGCGTCGCACCGCAGGCGACGTAAGTTTTTCGGCTATGTTTGTGCCAGGGCCGCTTTTCGTTAAGACGAAGAGCGACTTCTTCCGTTGCGATGAGAGCAAGGTCATCCCGATTGGCTACCCCCGTTACGATATCTTGCTTAAAGACCCGAGTGAAGGTGCTCACATACAGGATTTGTTGCCCCAAGCAGCGGGAAAGACAATTTTCTGGATGCCGACTTACCGTGAAAACGATCGCGGGTTCACTTGGATGGAGGGCCTGTCGAGTGAGACGGGTATTCCTCTGATTGATACTGTTGAGCAACTCCAAGAGCTTGATGAGGTATGTGCAGCTAACAGCGTGTCGTTGGTAATCAAGCGCCACCCGATGCAGCGCGCGTTTCGCCTTCCGGAAGGTGTGCGCCTGAGCAACGTCTACTTCATCGATAACGAGAATCTGAAGGCTGCCGATATCGATTTGTATGAGATTATGCGCGATGCCGATGCAATGGTTACTGATTGCTCTTCCGCAGGGGTTGACTACCTGCTGCTCGATCGCCCTTTGGCATATGTGCTTGATGATTTCGAGGAGTATGGCGAGGCACAAGGCTACATTGTTGATGATCCACGTGAATACATGCCGGGTGCACATATATACACGCTTGACAATCTGAAATCGTTTGTGACAGAAGTCGCATTGGGCGAAGATGACTACAAGAGTGCACGGGCAAAGGCCCGCGATATTATGCACAACCCTTGCAATTGTTATTGCGAGCGTGTTGCGCAATGGGCTGGTTTAAAAGCCGAGAAGGCATAGAGAGGAAAAGAGAAAATGGCATTGAAGCGCATCCTTACATATGGAACCTTCGACCTGCTTCACTATGGGCATGTGAGGTTGCTGCAGCGTGCGGCAGCCTTAGGTGATTATTTGGTTGTTGCGCTGTCTACGGATGAGTTCAATGCAGGTAAGGGAAAGCAAAGCTTCTATGACTACGAGACCCGCAAGGAAATGCTCGAAGCCATTCGCTATGTTGATTTGGTCATACCTGAGGAAAACTGGGAGCAGAAAATAAACGATGTGAAGGAATACCACATCGATACCGTTGTTATGGGTGGCGATTGGGCTGGCTCTGATCGCTTCGAATATCTGAAAGAGTATTGCGATGTGGTCTACCTTGACCGCACTCCTGGCATCTCCACCACGCAGGTAAAGCAGAATTTGTTAATAGGTTAGGCACCGTGAAGAAATACAAAACAGGCTACACGCAGGGTGCTTTCGATATGTTTCATGTGGGGCACCTGAATTTGATAAATCGCGCCAAAGAGCAGTGCGAGCGCCTTGTAGTTGGCGTTAATGCTGATGCTCTGATTCAGGCATACAAGAATAAGACTGCGGTTATTCCCGAAGACGATCGCTTGGTGATTGTGCGCAACATCAAGGCAGTTGACGAGGCCGATCTTGCAACAACACTCGACAAGGTGGAGAGCGCCAAGCGCATCGGGTATGACGCAATCTTCATTGGTGATGATTGGAGGGGCAGCCCTCGTTGGCAAAAGACCGAGGAAGACTTGGCCGCAATCGGCGTGGATGTAGTTTATTTGCCTTATACGGATGGTGTTTCATCCACTAAACTGCGCCCCGAAGCAGATTCTTCGATAAAGGGGCTTTAGATGGCGCGGGCATTGGTGGTTGGGTCCAACCAAAACACTAACCTGGGTATTGTTCGGGCGCTTGGCGAAGCAGGTCATGAGGTGCACCTTTTGGTGCTTAACAAGGGCAAACGAGGCCGCATGCCGCGGTTTGATGCTGCGAGCAGATATATCGCAAGTGTCTTGACCTGCCGCATGGATGACGACGAGGGGCTCGTTGCGAAGATCAACGCACTCTCAAAGGACGAAGACCCGCTCTTCGTGTTCCCCAGCGTGGATGTTGCGACGGTGATGATTGACCGGAATCTAAATAAATTGGAAAACGTTGTTGCTCCGTCGGTGTGCGGTGAGCAGGGAATGGTTGAATTCTATTCCGATAAATTCAACCAAATTGAGCTTGCAAAGAAGGCCGGTTTGGATGTTCCTTGGTCAAGAAAAGTTGAACCTGGGGATGATATCGAGGTGGCTATCGAAGGCGTCCCATACCCGTGCTTTTGCAAGTCGATTGCGCGCTATAGCGGTGGCAAGGAATACATGCAAGTCTGCAAAGATGCCAACGAGCTGGCGGAGTACTTGGCCGCTGCGGCGAAAGAACGCCAAGCCATTCTTGTGCAGGAACTTCTGGATGTCTCTTGCGAATATGATTTAGCCGGCGTCGGAAGCGAATCGGGCGCGTGGGTTCCGCTTGCGTTGACGAAGCTGCAAGCGTCACAAGGCAGTCACCATGGCATCACCTTGAAGGCGCGCGTTTACCCAAGCCAAGAATTGGGTGATGTGGCTGAACGGATTGAAAAGTTCGTAGAACTTATGGAATACAGGGGCGTCTTTGACGTTGACATGCTAGAGGCAAATGGCCGAATTTATTTTTGCGAAATGAACCTGCGCCCTGGCACGACCACCTTCGGTTTTACCTCGGCTGGGGCAAACTTGCCTGCAGCGTTTGTGCGTGCTTATTTCGATAGGTCCTTAGAGCCTGCGAAGGAAGCTGCGCAGTTAAAGGGGCTGACGTTCTGCAACGATTACACCCTGGCTCAAGAGGTCAGCGAAAAGGCGATGACGAAGGGCGACGCCAAGAAGCTGCTTTCTAGCTGCGACGTTCGTTTGGTGCAGAATTCAAACGACCCCGCCCCGGGCAGGACGTTTCTTGCGGCTAACGCTCTCAAAGGGTTAAAGAAATCACTGCATCCCGGGCGCCGAGGGTAAGGCACGTTAGCATGAGAATTGCTGTTTTGCCCAAGAGCCGTGAGACCGTCTTAGCTGTTGGGTGTTCTTTAAAGAAGATTCCTGCTGTACCACTGCGTTTTCTTAATTCTTATTGATGGTTAAAACAGACAAAGGAAAGGAGCTATCATGTCTGTAAATGGAAACGATTTAAATATACTTCAGAGGGACCCCGGGGGGGCGGAAGCCAAACTTGAAAGAAGGCTAAGCCCTTTGAATGTGTGGGCGTTGGCATTGGGATGCATTATTGGCTGGGGCGCATTTGTTATGCCAGGAAACACATTTCTTCCTACCGCAGGGCCACTTGGCACGATTATAGCCATGGTAGTGGCTGCAGCCATTCTTATCATCATAGCTTTCAACTACAGTTACATGATATGCAAGTATCCAGTGGCCGGTGGAGAGTTTACTTATACCAATGCGGCCTTTGGAAAAACACATGCCTTCATCGGCTCATGGTTTTTAGGTCTGTGTTATCTCAGCATTGTTCCGCTGAATGCGACAGCACTCGCACTAATAGGTCGCAACCTTATGGGTGGCGTTTTTCAAGTAGGATACCTTTATGAAATCGCTGGATATAGTATTTATGCAGGCGAAATCTTCCTTGCTCTAATTGCCTTGGCGGTTTTCGCATGGCTTTCTATTCGGGGCGTAAAGTTCTCGGGCATGTTTCAAACTGGCTTGGTATTTTTGCTGGTAGCGGGTGTCGTCGTCGTTGTAGTTGCGGCACTCATCAGCCCTGATGCATCGTTCGATAATCTAGTGCCCTTGTACAGTCCCGGCAACTCGGAAATAGCTGGTATTCTCGCAGTTGTGGCGGTTGCCCCATGGGCATTTGTCGGCTTTGATACCATCCCTCAATCGGCTGAAGAAATGAAGTTCAGCCCTGCCAAGTCAAAAGCCCTCATGATTGTCTCCATCATTTTTGGGGCCCTCATTTATGCAGCGTTAAATACTATTACAGCAGCGGTTGTGCCAGACGGTTACGCTACCTGGGCAGACTATATTGCAGCATTTGGCGATCTTGAAGGCATCATGGCGCTTCCCACCTTTAATGCGGCGCACATATTGCTTGGCGATGTAGGAGTCGCGCTTCTCGGCATTGCGGTTGCGTGCGCCATTCTCTCGGGCTTATGCGGCTTCTATATGGCAGCAAGCCGCATGCTTTTCGCTATGGCTCGCGAAAGTGTGCTTCCTGCGTGGTTTGGCAAACTTCATCCGAAGTACAACACTCCCTATCACGCCATAATTTTTATTATGGTTATAGCTATGGTCGCACCATTTTTCGGCCGTACAGCCCTTGGCTGGATTGTAGACATGGCCTCCTTTGGTGCGGCAATTGGCTACGGATACACTAGCCTTGCAGCAACAAAGTGCGCAATCTCAGAGAAACGGTGGACTATCGTTATTTCAGGTGTCTTGGGCAGTATATTTGCACTCACTTTTTGCATTCTCTTGCTTGTCCCTATTGAGATGTTTGGATGCAACCTGGGAGCCGAGTCGATGATTTGTCTTATTGTTTGGGCTGTACTCGGCGCCGTTTTCTTCTTTGCGACAAAAAAAACGACGCGCATCTACTGACGTCTAACTTAGAGAACACACTGAGCAGGCGCTTACTAGTTGGATGCACCTGCTCAGTTTGAGTGCGATCGGCTTCTACTGATAACCTTTTAAGTGCGCATCTTTTAACATGGCTTCAATGAGCTCTTCGAAATTCATATCGATATACTCTGCAGCGTGTGCGGCCAACGAATCAGGTCTCATGCCTGGAATGGTATTTGTTTCAAGAACCCAAACTTTGCCGTTGCCGTCTACAAGCATGTCGGTTCGCGCAAGACCGCTGCACCCAATGGCATCGTATGACGCTTCTGCTAGCCGCATACATTCTTCTGTCTCGGCAGGAGAAATGCGTGCGGGGCAAACATGCTTGCAGCCGCCTGGTGAATATTTTGCGGTGTAGTCATAAAAGCCCTGTGCTGGAACTGCTTCCACAACGGGAAATCGATAAACGCTGCCATCGGTGGTGCGCATGAAGGGAACAGTAACTTCAATACCATCGATATACTGTTCGACAATAACATCTTGATTGCTTTCTCGAAGTTCAGTCATTGCGTGTGCCCATTCATCTGTATTCGAGATGATAAACACGCCTACTGAGGAGCCTCCGCAAGTAGGCTTGGCAACTATGGTTTTTGAGTCTAGGGTTTTGCAGGCAGCTTCGAAGGTCGGGGTCGTTTCAGGTGCCTTGATACAACAATATGTGGGTGTACTTACATTTGCGTTGCGGTAGCAGAATTTCGAAAGGGCTTTGTCCATTGCGATTGCGCTTGCCTTTACCCCGGAGTGCGTGTAAGGCAACATCAGTTCTTCGCACACTGCTTGTGCAAAGCCGCTCTCGCCTGCCCCTCCATGTAACGCCATAAAAGCAACGTCGTAGCCCCCTGAAGCGAGGAGTTCCGGGTAAGAGTGATCAGCTGTATCAATTAGCGTCGATTCATGACCAAGGGCACGAAGGGCTTTCGCACAACAGAGCCCTGACCGAAGAGATACCTCGCGCTCAGAGCTATCTCCGCCATTCAGTACCGCTATTTTCATTGTTAAACCTTCCGAATAAAATTTCAAAATCTGTATCACTCAGAGAGACTGTTTCCTGTGAAGTGAGTGGCTTACGCTAGAATACACGTTTCTGTTGTCATGCTATATTGAAAAAGATATTTCAACATTTAGCTTCATGCGACTGGACTGGATATAGGAGCACGATAATGGGTATTTTGGGACGCTGTCAACGAGCTAGGCAGCAGAGGGCAAAATTTAAAGAATATGCCATAGACGAAGTTCCAAAGGGCGACTTTCCCTATGCCCTCTCGAAAGGCGAACGCGCGGCTGTTGATTCGAAGTGGGGGGAGCTGAGATACTCTCCGAGCTATCGCTGGCATGAGGTCTTCGCTTCAATTCACGGTTTCGATGAGCACTACGTCCCTGCAGATTCTTGGTTTATGTATTTGATGCCTAAGCTTAATGATCGCAAGCTTATACAGGCATGGTCGGACAAGTCATATCTTCCAAAGATATTCGAGGGCCTGCCCGTTCCGGAATCATATGGCTTTTGCATAAAAGGACGTTTCTATGACGCAAACTACCAATCAATCTCGGAGGAGAAGCTTATTGGTACGCTTAGAAACAAGGCATCTCGTGCCATCGTTAAACCGTCAGGGAAAACTTGGCGCGGCCATGGCGTAGCCGTTGTCGAGCCTGAGACCCTGGATCCAGTTTCTCTCAGAAAGCTGGCTAGTGATCGGATGGGGAATTGTATATTCCAAGCGGTGATCGAACAGAGTCAAACGCTTTCGATGTTCAATAGCAATTCTTGTAACATTGTCAGGGTTTATACGTTGAGGCTTGGCAATGAGATTCATGTTCTAAGCGCCACTGTTAGGTTTGGCGTGGGTGACAGCATCACTGACGTTTCATATGACGAGAACGGTGAGCTACAATACAGAACAGTAGGAGTCACAGCCGATGGACGCTTCAAAGAAAACATCTATGATGCTTTATTGCAGGCAAGACCCTTTGATGTAGCGGAAATGTCTCCCGGAGACGCACTCCCAGGATACAATCGAGTTGTTGAGGCCTGCAGGCTGGCACATTCTCGCATGCATCACTTTGATCTCATTGGCTTTGACATGTGTATCGACAAAAATAATGAGCCTTTAATCATCGAAGCAAATAAAGAACCAGGACTTCCTTTTAATCAGGCAGTAAATGGCCCCGCATTCGGTGATATGACCGATGATGTTATCGCATATTGCAAGAAGAAATAGGTGAATAAGATTCGTAGAATTGCTTTTAATACCCTCGATTTATACGGGAGGTTGCGATGAATAATTCAACAGAAAAGGTATGTAGAATCGTCATTGGTGGCGACCTTATGCCTGCTGGCGGTAATGAGGCTTTGTTTTCAGCTGGAGATGCGTGTGCAATTGCAGATAAAGGCATTGTGGACATTATACGCTCTGCCGATTTCAGTGTTTGCAATCTGGAAGGCGTGCTTACATCCCGCAATGAGGCGCGCGAAAAAACGGGGCCGTCTCTTAAGGCTGACCCAAGTTGCATAAACGGGATTAGATCCTTTGGCTGGTCATGTGTTGGTTTGGCTAATAATCATTCAACAGACTACGAATCTGAAGGGCTTGAAGACACTATCGATCTGCTTGAAGCAAACGGAATGCAGTGGATCGGTGCTGTTTCCGAAACTGACAGCTCTACTGCATATATAACGCTCGAGATAAACGATGTACGCGTAACGATTTATGCTGTTTCTGAACAGTTCTACAATGCCCCTAACGGAGACAACCTAGGTGCCAATCTCTACGATGAGCTGATTGTAATTGACGAGTTGAGGCAACTCAGGGCGCAATGTGACTGCCTCATTGTTTTATATCATGGTGGCGTTGAAGATTTTGCTTACCCCTCTCCTTGGACAAAAAAGACTATGCAACGCATCGTCTCAAAGGGTGGTGCAGATGTTGTGTTGTCGCAGCACACGCACCGCCTTGGTGCTCGTGAGTATTTCAATGGATCGTATCTGCTCTACGGGCAGGGTGATTTTCTGCTTGCGCGCGGAAAACGTGATGAGCGAAAGTATGGCGTCTTGCTTGAGTTGACAATTACCAAATCCGGCTTTGAAGTGAATGAACACTTCATCAAACGGGACGAATGCTGCTTGCATTTGTACGACAGTGCCTTTGAGAGCTTCATCCAGAGATGTGCAAGGCTTGAAGATGGAGATGATTTTGCGGCCGAGTATGATGCTTTTGTTAAGAAAAAATTTGCAGGATATTACAAAGACTATCGGCCTCGAACGCTTGTGCACAAATTGCTCGATAAGATTTACTGCAAAAAATTGGGCTACGGGTACTCGGCGGAGCAGCTGATGAAGCATGCGCATACATATAGAAATCCTCTTCACAGGGAGTTGCTAATTGCAGCATTTTCGAAAATGCATGACGAGCCGCGCTCCTAGTTGGCGTTTGCTGCCAACAATCAATTTAACCTGCTACGAAATGTTTATCTGGATGGAAGTAACACAATGGCGAGAGTTTTAATATTTAGCGGATTGCCACAATATAGTACGGCTTTAGGCTGTATACGCTCCCTTGGCGAAGCGGGGCATGATGTCAGTTTGCTCTTGCCTGAGCGTCACGGTTTGCTCACATCTAGGAGCAATCCCGCTACGGTCTCAAAATATCTACGCCATCTTTGTACTTACGACCCTAAAAATGGGCTCGAATGGTTAGAGAAAATCAAAGAGGTTGCCGCGCAGGATAAGAACCTTCTGTATGTTTTCCCTGTTACTGACTCTTTTGCTGTAATGCTTGATGAGGCTGCATCAGATCTTGAAGGGATCGAATATCCTGGCAAAAATGGCCTGCCTGGCAGCCTTGTGGACTGTATGGACAAGCATTTCCAAGCGCAGGTTGCCGAGGAATGTGGCCTCGATGTGCCGCAGTGTGTTGCGGTTAACCCTGCATCATTCAGCATTGATGAATTATCAGACATTCTTTTTCCCTGCTTTTGCAAGGCGGCGGGGCGTTTCCATGGCGGCAACAAACGTGTAATGTTGAAATGTGACACGTTTGATCAACTTGTTGCGCATCTTGATGCAAACAAGAATATGGGCTGCAACATGATCATTGAGCAATATGTGGATATTAAACTGGAACTCGCCATTCCTGGCGTAGCTTATAGAGGCAATGTGTCGGTCCCTTGCGTTCTTGAAGAGACGCATATGGCCTCCGGGCGTGAGGCAGGCACGTGCATGGCAGGCGCGATCGTCTCTGCGGAGAAGTACCCTGTGGCGGTTGAGGGTGTTAAACGCTTCATGCGCTATCTTAATTACAGCGGCCCCTTCGCTTTTGACTTTTTCGTAAGTGGCGATCATGTCTATTTTGGAGAAGTGAATCTGCGTTCGGGGGGGCATATGTATGCGATTACGCAGACAGGGGCAAACCTGCCGGCCGCATACGTTGCGGCAAACGAGGGGGATATGTTAGCTATAGAGCGCTGTGCTTCAGCAAGGTTTGGCAGCTACAGAAACGATAAAGCGCTTTGGGAAGAATTTAATGAGGAACGCATGTCAAAGAGTGCATATAAGAGCCTTTGTAAATATGCTGATTTTCCGCTCATTGAATCGACAGATGACGCTGCGCCCTGGCAAACCTTTCTTCAGCGAAAAAAAGACGATGCACGCCGGTTTAAACTCTTGAAAATAAAGCGCTTTATTAGCAAGAAGCTGAGGCGCAGGTAGATATATGTCCAGAACCGCAAACTCTATCAAAACATTTATAACCTCTGCGTTTGGCGACATTTTGCTTTATGTGCTCAGGTTTGTCACACGAACGATTTTCATCAATACACTTGGAGTGGAATATCTCGGAATAGAAGGGTTGTTCTCTAACATATTGACCCTGCTCTCATTTACAGACTTGGGTTTTGGCGTTGCAATTACTTTCCGCCTGTACAAGCCTATAGCAGAGCATGATACAAAGCGCATTCAAGTCTTGATGAAGCTTTACAAATATGTTTACCGCGGTATAGGAATCATCATCATTATTTTGGGACTTTGTTGTATACCCCTATTACCGCTCATCATCAGCGATTACGACAATCTAGTTGTTCTCGGAATCAGCGCACCACTTATTTTCATGTTGTATGTTTTGCAGACCGCGTCTACTTATCTGTTCTTTGCATACAAGAATGCCATTACGCGCGCTCACCAAAAAACATATAAATTGACAGTAGCAAGCTATCCCATATCACTTGCCTCATCAATTACGCAAATCCTTGTCTTAATCTTTTTGCAAGACTTTGTCATATATGTGGCCTGCGTGATCCTTTTTAACGTCCTGAAAAATTTTATTTTTGCAGTAATTTCAGAACGCCTTTACCCTGAGGAGCTTAAAAACACAGAAGAAAGCGTATCTAAACAAGAGATTTTGGAGATGGTGAAGGACTGCGGAGCGCTTCTCCTCTATAAGACGAACAACGTCGTTCTTAAAGCAACGGATAACATTGTTCTCTCGGTTTTGCTGGGCCTTGCGTCTGTGGGCATATATGCAAACTACCTGATGATTCATAACGCTATGCAAAACATCTTAGGCCATCTATTTAAAGCAATGACGGCAAGCATAGGTAACCTGCATGCAGAGCATGCGGGGTCTGCTCGCGAGTTAAAAGTTTTCAGGCAGCTTAATCACATGTCCTTTTTTGTATATGGCATTGTGGATGTAGCAGTCTTCTGTGCGTTGGATTCTTTTGTGACGGTCTGGGTTGGTGACGAATATGTTCTCGGTGTCTCGTTTGCTGCCTTCTTTTGCTTGGAGAACTATCTCAAAGGCAATATGAGATTTATTGGGCAGTTCCGAGACGGAATGGGTTTGTTTCAGCAAGTAAAAATTCGTCCGATTATTAGTGCTTTAGTCAATGTTGTTGTCTCTGTCTGGGGTGTTATGCAGTTTGGTGTTCTGGGTGTAGTGCTTGGGACTGTGGCTGCGCACCTGATGGCAGACTTTTGGATTGATGCGCTTATGGTGCACAAATATGGGCTAGCGCAGCCTTTGAAAGAATACGGCATGTATATGCTTAAAAACTTATATTTTCTTGTAATCCTGTTAGCCTCTGGTGCCGTTGCCTATGTGCTGTGCACGCTTGTTGGCTTTGATGGGTGGATTGCAGTGTTTGTTAACGGCTGCATTGGTTTCGCAGTATTTTTATTGTTCGCTTGCGTCTTTACGTTCAGAATGCCCGAGTTTAAAGATAACGTCGCTGTCATCGTTAGGCTGTTTGGAAAGCTCGGGCGAAAGATCGTGAAGCATAAAAGGCTGTAGCATTCACTAGCAGGTTAGGAAGGGTGCTTTCAATGAGAATCACAAAGCGCCATCATGTAATTTATACATGTGAGGTTGCCAAACAGTTAGAGCTGTTTAACGAAGATGGCAAGGAAAAAGATTCATATTATTTCCAACAACTTCCTTCTCTGGAATCTTTAGGCAAAACAGCAGCTGCTGGTTTGGACAAGCCACGAGGAGTGGATTACATGTCGATGCATTCACCGGGGCGTGTTGTTGGTGTCGGCGCGTTTGTCGGCGATGAATGTGTGGGCTACGCTTGGGGGCTGCTCAAAGGCGGTGTATGCAGGGAGTATAAGATTGGAAACTCCGATTTGTATATATGCAGGTGTTTAGTGCACCCCGAGCATCGAGGACATGGGTTGTTAACGCGGATGGTAAAAGTTCTTGTCCGACAATATTGCATTGACGGTGTTGCTGTTTGTGCCATAGATCCTGATAACACTCCATCGCGGCGCAGTTTTGAAAAAGTTGGTTTCGCGGCGGGAGATGTTGTTGAATTTACACGCTTGCGCGTCCGATCGATTAATCTAGTTATTCCAAAAAGAACGCTCTGATTTTGCCGCTAGCTCTATCGTCGCTCTGACTTTCACCACGTATGTTCCAGGGAGTATCTATTTAAACGGGCACACGCTTTCGCACTTGTGGCATTTGATGCACTTCTCGCTTGATAGTAAGGGGAAGGGGAAGCCGCGGTCGTCTTGTTTCATGGTAATGGCGTCTGTGGGGCACGCTTGCACGCAGGCACCGCATCCGCAGCATTTTGATGCGTTTTGGAACAAGACTGGGCAGTCGGAGCCACTTGATCGGTCTGCTTTGTTTGGCTGGCAAAACTTCTTGACAGCGGCTACTTGGCAGGGTGTTCCTGAAAACAGCACATCTTTTCCTGCTGCCAGGTCGGCTGCAATTCGTTTGTAGGCGCTGTTCATGTTGCTTTGGACGTATTTCGATCCCTGCAGCTTCGTTAGCGTCTGCGTGTTTTCGCAGCGAATGTGGCGCACTGCCCCCCCCCTCTAGGGCAGCGCCATACACCACGCCTTTGAGGACTGTAGTGCGGGCAAGCTCGAAGAAGATGCCTCCAGATGAGCTCGTGTTTCGTACACCAGGCTCATTGCATTTGGCTGCGTAGGGTTGCGGAAATGTTGTTGCTTTGGCTTGGCTATCTGCTACCTTATCGACTGTGGAACCGCTGTCGCGTGGAACGCGATTTGCGGGTTTTTTGAGCCGGCGGACAAAATTTATAGCCTCGCGCTTGAGTCCAAGAGCACCAACTGCCTTGGCTCCGGCCTCGAAGCCTCCCTGGGCATACGCTTCCCAAAATGCGTCCTCGTTCTTGCCACGCCCGCGGCTTTTGCTTAGGCAGGGCTGCTTTGGGTTGGCACAATCTTGCAAGGATATTGGCCTTAGCTCCAACTCGTGCGATGCGCCCGAAAGCAATGCCCCGCCTTGCTCGTTGTTGACAAGGACGCACGAAACCCCTAGGTCATCTATGTAATCAGGGCAAACGTTTTCAATGCCCCAAAAATCCCCAAGAGATACATCACCCGGTCGTTGCGTGGAATGGTAAGGGCATGCGTGGCAGCTGTCGCGCAGTAGGCACGTGCTCCATGTGCGTTTCCAACTCTCGGAGAGCGTTGTCTGCTGCTCAAAGGTGCCGTCTTCGTATTCGATGCGCGGAATGTTTACGCCCCACGGGAAATCCTTGTTGCGGAAGCGGATGTTCGCCACTTTCTTACCACGGGTGTGCTCCACGAATTCAAGATAGCTTTGAAAAGCGCCAGGTGATGGTACTCCCAAGCAAAAGATATCGCAGGTATAAAGCGTTCCTTTTCCCATCTAGCTCCTTCGGGCAAGACTTACTCACATGCTACTTACTGAAACGAACAATAAGCAAATTGAACGATACCATACCGCGCCACTTGAACTGTCCGGATGCTTTCCATGCTCTCGCCCCCGTGTATTCCTGGGAATGCACGGGGGCGCGCGCATTCTCTGGATGGCCAGGCGCTGCGTTTCGCATTTATGGCTGCTTGTTTTGATGCATGCCAGCTAGCGAAATCCGATAATGCAAGATTGATAAATGTAGAATAGAGTATACATTTTTATGTATGAGATACGTATAGCGGGGGGGCAGAACATGAAACAAGCAAAGGCGTACGACGCAACCGAATACTTGGAGACCGAGGAAGACATGGCCGCCTATCTGAACGCCGCGCTCGAGGAAGGCGACCCCGCCCTGTTTTCTGCCGCGCTCGGCGACATCGCCCGTGCGAAGGGGATGACCCAGCTGGCGCGCGAGACCGGTATCACGCGTGATGGGCTATACAAAGCGCTTTCGTCCACAGGCAACCCATCATTTGCAACCGTGGAGAAAGTCGTGAACGCGCTCGGCATGAAGGTGCAGATTGCGCCTGCTGCGCGCTCATAGGGCCAGGATGCAGGGGCTAAATCGCTCACATATCGAGACTGCCTTCGACGCCTACGTCGCCGGCTACGACGCCGCCAGCGAGAAGATACGCCTCAAGGCCGAGCACACCTACAAGGTGGCGGCGCTGTGCGACATGATTGCGGGGTCGCTGGGGCTGCCCGGCCCTGAGCGCGACGTGGCGTGGCTTTGCGGCATGCTGCACGACATCGGGCGCTTCGAGCAGGTCCGCCGGTGGGACACCTTCTATGACTCGCTCTCCGTGAACCACGCCGAGTTCGGCGCCGACCTGCTGTTTGCCGACGGGCTCATCGGGCGGTTTGTGGAGGGCGGTGCCGTTGATCCGGCGCTGGAGCCTGCCATCCGCAACCACAACCGGCTGTGCGTGGAGGACGGGCTGGACGAGCGGACCCGCATGTTTGCCGACATCCTGCGCGACGCCGACAAGATCGACATCATCCGCGTG
>R11__coassemble_808_pt1 | contig 19166 bp, 17 predicted proteins | sample R11__metabat2_low_PE_020 | metagenome-assembled genome bin R11 | reverse complement strand
GAAATGCACAGGAAATTCAGCTGAAGGTTGAAGGCATGCACTGCCCCAAGTGCGTTGCCCGCGTGAAGGAAGCCCTCGAAAACGTTGATGGCGTTGCAAGCGCAGAAGTCGTTTTGGAGCCAGGCAGCGCTACCGTCACTGGCACAGCTGATGCTGACGCTTTGATTGCGGCAATTGAGGCTATCGAGTTTAAGGCGAGCCTCGCCTAATTTATTTGGTTTATTTCCAGCCGTAATCGAAGCGCTCGCGCACTTCCATGCCGCCATATACCATGTAGTCGTTTCTCAAACGCAGTTGGATGGCGTTCATTTCCTCCTGCGTGAGATTCACCTCTGCAGCAGCAACTATCTCTGTAAGATGTTCGGTGTTGGTTGTGCTGGGGATAGGGACGCACACTTTGCTCTTGTTGATGATCCAAGCAAGTGCAGCCTGGGTAGGCGTTATTGCTTTATCAGATGCGATATCGCAAAGAAGTTCGTAGAGGCCTTCATTTGCTTTATGGCCTTCATCGCTAAATTGCGGCATAGTTCTGCGCAAGTCATCTAAAGCAAACTGATGCCCTGGGCCAAATGCTCCCGTTAAAAAGCCGCTTGCGAGAGGAGCAAACGCCATAAAACCGATACGCATGCGTTCAAGCATAGGAAGCATCATGTCGGATTTGTGTGCCAACAGAGAGTAGGCGTTTTGCACCGTGGTCAGCGGGCACATCAAGTGCGCGCGCCTGACCGTGTTGGCATCGGTCTCTGAAAGACCCCAACCTAAAATTTTGCCCTCCTTGATAAGCTCGGCCATGGTTTGGGCGAGTTCCTCAATTGAGGTGTTGGGGTCTGAGCGGTGCTGAATGTAGATATCGATATGGTCAGTATTCAGGCGTTTGAGTGAACCTTCGAGGGAAGCGCGAATGGTTTCGGGGCGCGAGTCGGGCTGCAAGACGCCATCGTCGCTATATGAAACGCCAAACTTGGTAGCTATGCGTACGCGGTCACGGTAGGCTTTTAAAGCCTCTCCAACCATCACCTCGTTTGCATAAGGGTCAGCAGGCGAGCCGAAGCATTCCGCCGTATCAAACAAAGTGATTCCACCGTCAACAGCAGCTGAAATGATGTTGTTTGCCTGCTCATGAGTAATGGCAGGCCCGTAGGAATACGTCATGGGAAGGCAGCCCAACCCAATGGTTGAAACTTCCATCTCTTTGCCCAGTTTTCGCGTTTTCATAGTTCCCCCTTTTCAATTCACATAGTGTGCAATGATACGCTATAAATCTAAGTGGTCGAGGGCAACAAACGAAAGGATGTCGTGCCATATGAAGTTCGTTTCATGGAATGTAAACGGTCTGCGCGCAGCAGCAAAGAAGGGCTTTGCAGACGTCTTTGCAGACTTTGATGCCGACATCTTTGCAATTCAGGAGTCAAAGCTGCAAGAAGGTCAAAACCCCGTCGATTTTACGGGCTGGCATGAGTACTGGAGCTATGCCATAAAACCAGGTTATTCGGGTACGGCCGTGTTTTCTAAGCTTGAGCCGCTCAGTGCAACATGCGGCTTTGGCTTTGAGGGTGCCGATAACGAAGGCCGTGTCACCACGCTGGAGTTCGAGGACTTTTTCTTCGTCTGTGTGTATACGCCTAACGCTCAAAACGAGTTAAAGCGTATCGACTTTAGGTGCGAATTTGAAGACGCGTTTCGTGACTATTTGTGTTCGCTTGCAGCCAAAAAACACGTGGTGGTTTGCGGCGATATGAATGTTGCACATAATCCCATTGATTTGGCCCGTCCTGAGGCAAATGAGGGTAATGCTGGCTACTCTGAGCAAGAGCGTGGCAAGTTTGGTGAGCTACTGGATGCCGGCTTTACTGACACCTTCCGCTTGCTGCACCCCGATGAGACAGATGCCTATTCATGGTGGAGCTACCGCATGAAAGCGCGGGAGCGCAACGTGGGTTGGCGTATTGACTACTTTTTGGTTGATGATGCAGCGGCATCTTGCGTGATAAGTGCCGCAATACATAGTGATGTGCTTGGCAGCGACCATTGCCCGGTTTCTTTGGAAATCGAGTTTTAAAAAGCCTTTAGTGCATACATTTTGATAGCAATACACCACTTGAAGTACAAAATTGCATAAACCGTTCAGCAAATAACCGTAATGTGTTGCATAAAATCAGCACAATATCGGTATAATTTGGCAACATGTACGTGCGCTTGAGCAAAAAAGGGGCTTCCGGGCTTCGCTTGAGTCAATACATTTTGGCTGCTAAACGGTGTGTATACAAAGCTTCCGAGTTTTTCATCTGAGCAGCTGAATTTTGAATTATGCATTTCATACTGTGTTTTTATGCACTTTATGCAGAACTTATTGTCTTGAAACATGCATGACACAATTGATGCGTATATTCGCCAAGTCGTTAGGGGAGACCTTAGCGCGCAGCGTCGAAGCGGCTCTTATAAGGCCGCATGAACTTGTAAGACCATTTCGAAGCGCGCACTGGTTTCAAGACTAAAAGCAAGGAAGGTTTGACTAATGGGAGAGTTTCTTTACTCGTTTTTTGTAGAGCCCTTCACCAGCTTGGCTGATGGGCTTGCATCTGCAACGGGCGCACTCGACGTTATCGACGCGGTCGATGGCTTTGTGTGGGGCCCAATCATGATCCTGCTGCTGCTGTTCACCCACGTGTTCATGACTATTCGCACGGGTTTTATTCAGCGCAAGGTTGGCACCGCTATCAAGATGTCTGTCACCAAAGACGACCCGTCCGATGCTGAAGGTGACATTACCCAGTTCGGTGCGTTGACCACTGCTTTGGCTGCCACCATCGGCACGGGCAACATCGTCGGCGTTGGCACTGGCATGCTCTTTGGTGGCCCGGGCGCCATCTTCTGGATGTGGATTACCGGCGTTTTGGGCATGGCTACCAAGTATGCTGAGGTCTATATCGGCGTCAAGTTCCGCGTTAAAGACCATGCCGGCAAGATGCTCGGCGGTGCTATGTATGCCCTGGAGCGTGGTTTTAAGAACAAGTCCTTGGGCAAAGTGCTTGCAATCCTGTTTGCCATCTTTGCTGCCCTTGCTTCTTTCGGCATTGGCGCATCCACTCAGTCCAACTCTTTGTCTGACGCTCTCTACAGCACCAGCTTGGTAGACGCATCCGCGATTCCTACTTGGGTTGTGGGCCTGGTGGTCGTCATCGTCGTTGCAATCGTTGTCATCGGTGGCATTAAGTCCATCTCTCGCGTGTGCGAGAAGCTGGTCCCCATCATGGCAATCTTTTATGTGGTCTGCTGCTTGATCATCATCGGCATGAACATTCAGTATTTGGGCGAGGCTGTGCGCCAGATTCTGGTTGGCGCCTTCACCCCGGCAGGTGCTGCTGGTGGTGCCATTGGCTCGACGCTGACCATGGCATTGCAGTTTGGCTTCAAGCGCGGCATCTTCTCCAACGAGTCTGGTATGGGTTCTGCCCCTCTGGTTGCTGCCTCTGCAACCACCAAAAACCCTGCTCGTCAGGCTCTCGTCTCTATGACTGGCACGTTTTGGGATACGGTCGTTGTCTGCCTCATCACCGGTTTGATGCTTATGACCACCATGCTTGCCAACCCCGAGATTTCTGCTGCTGTTGCTAACGGCACCATCGACTCCGGCGCCGCTTTGGCCACTGCCGCATTCGAGAAGATTCCGGTCTTTGGCCCGCTGGTGCTTCTTGTTGGCCTGCTGTGCTTCACTTATTCCACCATCCTTGGTTGGAGCCAGTATGGCAACCGTGCCATCAGCTATCTGTTGGGCAAGAAGGCCGTGCTGCCTTACTACATCGTCTTCTTGCTGTTTGTATTCTGGGGCTGCGTCATGGTTGGCGATGCCACCGAGCTTGCCTCTGTTAGCAACCTGTCTTCCATCGTGTGGGACTTCGCCGACGTCATGAACGCACTGATGGCCATCCCCAGCTGCATCGCTGTCCTTGGCCTGAGCGCTCTTATTGCCCGCGAGACCAAGCACTATGTCTATGATGGCAATATTGAAGAGATTGACGATACCGAGATTCCTCAGTATGACGACAAGTAATTAACAGATCGCACAAGGTGTCTGTTAAGGAGCGGGTTGGTTTTCCAACCCGCTCTTTTTTGTCTGCTAAAAAAGTGTCAAATCAGTGACCAAACGGGGAATTTCCCTAATTCCTAACTTTATGTAGGAATTTGAGTTAATATGTCTGCCAGTTGAGAGTAAGTACATAGGCAAAGAGGTAGACATGCTTGAGTTGAAGAACCTTTGCTTTGGTGCCGTCAACGAGAAGACGGGCATCAAAAAGGAGATTATCAAAGACCTGAGCCTGACCATCGACGACGACAAGTTTGTTGTTATCACCGGCCCTAACGGCTCTGGCAAATCCACGCTTGCCCGTTTGATTATGGGCATTGAAACTCCTGAAAGCGGCCAAATCATCCTTAACGGCACCGATATCACTGCGCTTCCCATCCACGAGCGCGCCAAATTGGGCATTGGCTATGGTTTTCAGCAGCCCGCTCGCTTTAAGGGCATGAAAGTTCGCAAGCTGTTGACCATTGCAGCAGGCCACAAACTTAAGACTGGCGAGTGCATCGACCTGCTTTCAAAGGTGGGCCTTTCCGGCATGGAATACCTCAACCGCGAGGTCGACAAATCCCTTTCAGGCGGCGAGGTCAAACGCATCGAGATTGCAACCATGCTGGCAAGTAACCCGATGCTTGCAATCTATGATGAGCCGGAGGCGGGCATTGACCTGTGGAGCTTTGAGAAGCTGACGGGCACCTTCCGCCAGATTCACGAGGCCAAGGGCGGCCGCAGCATCGTCATCATCAGCCACCAAGAGCGCATTATCGACTTGGCTGACGAGATCATATTAGTCGATGATGGCCAGGTTGCCGGCAAGGGTACTCCTGAGGAGATGCTGCCTAAACTGGGCTTTAGGGGCTCTGCCATGGACGTTGAAGCTATCAATACGGAGAACTAGGGGAGGGGCTGAGAGAAATGGCTGAAACCAAAAACGTTTTTGAAGATATTGATGCAAGCCTGCTTGAGGCGATTGCCGATCTGCATTCCCTGCCCACCAATGCCTACAACATCCGTAAAGATGGCGAGCTTTTGGTGCGCAACCAGGGCGCAAACATTGATATCGTTGCCCAATCCGACGGCAAGCCTGGCATCGAGATCCATGTTGCTGCGGGGGCAAAAAAGGAAGTCTGCCACATCCCCGTCATTATGACTAAGACTGGCATGACTGACGTGGTTTATAACGATTTCTACATTGGCGAGGATGCCGATATCACCATCGTTGCTGGCTGCGGCATTCATAACGCGGGTAACCAGAAATCTCAACATGACGGCATTCACACCATCTATATTGGGAAAAATGCCCACGTGCGCTACATCGAGAAGCATTATGGCCAAAAGGGTGAGGATGCCTCCGGCGAGGTCGTGCTCAACCCCAAGACCGTGGTGAACATGGAGGAGGGCAGCCGCTGCGAGATGGAGATGGTGCAGCTGCGCGGCGTGGACTCCACCATCCGCGACACCGAGTGCAACCTTGGCGCAGGCTCCAAGCTGGTTATTGAAGAGCGCTTGCTGACCCATGGCGCACAGCGTGCAGAAAGCAACGTTGAGATTGTGCTGGAGGGCGAAGGCTCCTCTACGCAGGTCATTAGCCGCTCTGTTGCCAAAGATGACTCTGTGCAGATCTTCCAGCCGGTGGTGGTTGGTAAGGGCGAGTGCCGCGGCCACGTGCAGTGCGATGCCATTCTGATGGGCAACGGCCGCGTGCGTAGCGTGCCTGCTATCGATGCTTATTCTGAGGATGCTCAGCTGTTCCACGAGGCAGCCATCGGCAAGATTGCAGGCGATCAGATCATCAAATTGATGACGCTGGGCCTTTCTGAGGAAGAGGCTGAGCAACAGATTTTGGACGACTTCCTTTCATAACCTGTCTAGCTAATAAATCAGCAGGTGGGCAGCATCGTTGGATGTTGCCCACCTTTTTTATTGAGATTGTTGTTTGGCGTGTTCACAGTTTTAAATTGTGGGCATATACTAATAGTTAGCTATTGCTAACCATACAACTGTATGGTTTGTTACCGTTGCGTTATTGAACTGCAACGGGAAAATGGCTAAGGTTTCAGATGGCGAGCCTTGTAATAAGGCTCTTGTTTTGTTGATTACATAAAGGTGAAACGCAGATGAACACTGAACAGACACCATTTGTCGTTGCAGAGGGTTTGACGCTGAAGACACCCAGCGGCTATGTCTACCGCGACGTGTCTATGCAGGTCGGGAAAGGGAAGGTGTGCTGCCTTTTTGGTTCTGAAGGGTGCGGCAAGACTTCACTTTTGCTGACGTTGTGTGGACGCATGAAACCTTCCTCGGGAAGCAACAGCGTTGCTGGCCTCGATTCGAGCAAGAATCACCGCAAGGTGCGCAATATGAGCAACATCACCATCGTTGAGGGCGTCAACGACGTTCCTGAAAACCTTAAATGCTCAGACATTGTTGGCTCTGAGCTGATGCTGTGCGGGCGTAGCGGGCGCAAGGCTAAAGTTGAGGAATATCTCAAGGAATGGGATTGCACTGACCTTGCGAACAAACGTTACCGCGACCTCGACTCCTATGAGAGCGCCCTTTTTGGCATCCTTTTGGCGTGCTGTGGAGAGCCCAACCTCCTGATGGTTGATGATGTGCAAAATGGCTTGACCCAACACCAAAGCATTAAATTGGTGAAGCTTCTGAAGAATATGGCGCAGAGCACTGATGTGACCGTGTTTTTTGGCTGCGGCGAGTACGAGATTGCCCGCTATGCAGACGGTATTGTTGTTTTGTCCGATGACGCCGAGGCCCAGCGCCAAGCAGTGCTTGCCGAAGGCGGCACCAACATTGCCCTTTTTGGTGTGGGCAACAACGTTGAGATTTCGTCTCGCGCGCAAGCGGTGAACACCGACGCAGCCGAGACTAAGGCATTCACAGCAGTTGCTATGCCTGCTGATGCTGCAGAGAAGGGAGATGCCTAAATGATTTCACCTTTCACTGGCATGCGCAGTGCATTGATGGAGTTCAAGAACTTCCGCGCCAGCGGTTGGCTGATGTTTTCCATTTGCGCCATTGCGCTGATTCCGCTTATCTATGCCGGTTTGTTCCTTCTGGCGTTTCTTGATCCGTACGGCAATTTGGTCGATGTGCCGGCTGTTGTCGTAAACATGGACGAGGGCTACGAGATTGATGATGAACAGACCAATGTGGGCCAGCAGTTGTGCGACACGTTGGTGGAAAACAACGAAAACCGTGAAGAAGGCCAGGCCACAGGCTACGACTGGCACTTCACTGATGACGTTGATGCCGCCGATAAGGGCCTTAAAGACGGCACGTATTACATGGAGTTGATCATTCCGGAGAACTTTACGGAATCGATTGCATCTGCAGACTCTAAAAACCCTGTTCAGGCCGAATTGCAGGTCTTTTTCAACCCATCAACCAACCTGATTGCCCAAACGGTTGGCTCTTCCATGGTTACTAAGATCAGAGCTGAGCTCAACACGCTTTTGGGTGAGCAGTATTTCGACACGATTTTCCTCAGCATTGAAGAGGCTGCCGACGGCATGGACGATGCGGTGGATGGCTCAAGCGAGCTTGCTGATGGCTTAGACACTGCAGCCGACGGCTCAGGCGAACTTTCAAGCGGCCTCGGCCAGCTTGAAAGCGGCTCCAGCGAACTTACCAGCGGTTTGAAGTCTGCCTATAGCGGTTCGTCTTCTTTGAGCAGCGGCCTTGGCCAGCTTGAAAGCGGCTCAAGCGAGCTTGCCGATGGCTTAGACACGGCTGTAGACGGTTCGTCTTCTTTAAGCAGCGGCCTCGGCCAGCTAGAGAGCGGTTCAAGCGACCTTTCCAACGGCCTGAAATCCGCCTACGATGGCTCATCCTCGCTTTCCAGCGGTTTGACCCAGCTTGAGAGTGGTTCAAGCGACCTTGCCGATGGCCTTGATGAGGCTACTGCGGGTTCGTCATCCATTACTTCTAACTTGGGGACGCTTTCAAGCGGCGCACAGCAGGTCAATGATGGCGTTTCGCAGGTTGGCGCCGGCATTTCGCAGATGCAAAGCGAGATTGAGGCGGCATCTTCTGACACTGCCCAGCTTTCAGCTGTTATCACCGGTGTTGCAAGTGCCCTGAGCGCCTATTCGCAAACGGGTGACAGCAGCTATCTTTCCACTGCTTCAGCTTTGAGCGCCAAGGCGGCTGAGGCCAGCCCTGAAATTGGCACAGACTTGAACACCTATGTGTCTTCGCTTATTTCTGCATTAGGTTCATATCAGAGCGCCAAGAGCACGGCTGAGTCGAAGGCTGCTGCCATGGCAACTGCAAAATCCTCTATGGAAAGCGCATACTCTGCATTGGAGACGCCAACGAGTGATTTAAAGAGCGCATCCGCCTCTTTGCAAACCGATTTGACGAATCTTGCAACTGCTAATTACACCTTCTCGCAAACTTTGGCTGCCTACCAAAGCGGCACGGTCGAGGTTACCGAGGTTTTGGCGGCAGCGGGTTCTTTGGCGCAGAATGCGGCTGCTGTTGTTTCGGGCACCACATCTGGCTCAGGCCCTTCAACGCTTATCGCTCTAAGCTCCTTTGAATCGGCCTTGAGCTCCTATCAGGAGGCCGCAAATGCCTACCAGACGGCTGCCAGTGAGTATCAAACAGCTGCAACCACCTATGCAAATGCTGGTGCCGCAGTTAGCGAGGCAAAGGGTGAGTGCACCGGTTATTTGAACGGTGTTAAGAACACTTCTGCGGTTGCAAGCGCTTCCACCGACAAGATCACCGATGCGCTTCAGCAGCTTTCTGCAGGCGTCACCGACCTTTCCGCCGGCTCTTCACAGGTGGCAGACGGTGCTCAGCAGCTTTATGAGGGCTCGTCGACTCTGACCTATAGTTTGGGCAAGGCGGCGGATGGCGCCGACACTTTGACCTCTGGCATCCAAAGCGCTTCTGCTGGCTCACAGTCTCTTACCAGCGGTCTTAAGGATGCATCAAGTGGCTCTGAGACGCTTACCAGCGGCATTTCTTCTGCAAAAAGTGGCGCCGACTCCCTTACCAGCGGCATTTCTTCTGCAGCTGATGGAGCTGACACCCTGACCTCTGGCATCCAAAGCGCTTCTAGCGGCTCGCAGTCGCTTACCAGCGGCATTAAGAGCGCCTACAGCGGCTCTGCAACAATCACCAGCGGTATCACATCTGCCAAAGAGGGTGCCGACTCCTTAACGGATGGCATCGAAACCGCAGCAGATGGTGCTGACGAACTTGCTGAGGGCTTGGCTGACGGTGCCAGTGAGATGAAGGATTCCGTCGAAAACTCCGACGCCATGGCCGAGATGATGAGCGAGCCAGTTACTGCCAACGGCAACAACGAGACGGGCGAAAACATCACCCAGGTCAGCAACTACGGCACGGGTTTTGCTCCGTATTTCATCGGCTTGGGCATGTGGGTTGGCTGCTTGATGATCACCTTCCTCATCCGCTCGCTGAACAACCGCATCCTCATGTCGCGCTCCACCAGCATTGCTGCAGTTCTTTCAAGCTACATTCCCATGTGCGGCATTGCATTCTTGCAGGTCATCGTTTTGCTGCTGTTCATACAGTTCGGTCTGAAGTTCAACGTTAACTTTGTGCCGCAGTACTACCTGTTCGGTCTGCTGGTTGCCATGGCATTTGTGGCCATCATCCAGTTCTTCCGTGCATGGTTAGGCACGCCGGGTATGGTGGTTATCGTTATCTTGCTGATGCTTCAGTTGTGCACCGCTGCCGGCACATTCCCCATCGAAGCTGAGCTGCCCATCTTCAACATCTTGAACCCCATGCTTCCTATGACCTATGTTGTTAAGGGCTTCCGTATGGCCATGTGTGGCCTGGACGTGAGCTACATGATCCAGCCGGCTATCATTTTGGGCTGTTTCACGGTGGGCTTTTTGGCTTTGAGCACGCTGGTTGCAGTAAGCCGCCGTCGCGTGACCATGAACGTTATGTACCCCAAGATTCAGATGGTTCACTAAAGCATCTGCGTGAACTGATAAGTGCAAGGGCCGCTGCAGTGGTAAACATTGCGGCGGCCCTTCTCTTATGGGCAAACACAAAAAAGCGATTTAGCGAGCCATTCCTTAAACGCTCTTCTGGCGTTTCGTGTTATCGTCATGAACGTCTATGAAAATTTGTTTGTACACGAGAGGGGCATACCGTGGACATCAAGGAAACATATGAGTTGTGGGTAGAGAAAGCCGTTGAGTGCGATGCAGCCGAACTTGCTGCTTATGCAAGTGATGAGGCGGCGCTTAAAGATGCATTCCGCCAAGAGTTGGCTTTTGGCACGGCAGGCTTGCGCGGCATTTTGGGTGCAGGCCCTAACCGCATGAACGTCTACACCGTGGGCAAGGCAACCCAGGGTTTGGCCGACTATCTGAACGCCAACTTTGAAAAGCCGTCTGTTGCAATAGCGCGCGACAGCCGCAACTGCGGGCAGCTTTTTGTGAACACTGTTGCCTGCATTTTGGCGGCCAACGGCATCAAAGCCTGCGTTTATCCACGCATTATGCCCACGCCTGCGCTCTCTTTTGCGGTGCGCGATTTGCATTGCTCGGCCGGCATCAATGTTACTGCCAGCCACAACCCTGCAGAGTACAACGGCTACAAGGTCTATGGCCCCGATGGCTGCCAGATCACCGTCGAGATGACAAAGGGCATTCAAGCTGCCATTGATGCGGTTGACCCCTTTGAGGATATTCGCAAAGTCGAACTTGAGGCGGCCTATGATTCAGGTCTTATCGAGTGGGTGACCGAAGAGACGGTTGAGCGCTTCTTGGACGCAGTGCAGGAGCAGTCTTTGGTGATGGCAGCTGAAAAGGAAGAGGTTGCCCCCGACCAGCAGACCAAGTTTGACCCCAGTTTGGCCGATTACGCCGCACCAGGCGATCCAGACGGCCTTGCTAAATCCAACATCGACCCAGCGACGCGCCCACAGAAAGAGATTGCCCAGCCCAAGGACATCTCGTTAGTCTATACGCCGCTAAATGGCACTGGTCTTGAGTGTGTGTCTGCCATTTTGGATCGCATCGAGCTGCCAGCCGTTAATGTAGTGCCTGAGCAAGCCCAACCGGATGGCAATTTCCCCACCTGTACGTACCCCAACCCTGAGGCTCGCGAAGCCTTGACCTTAGGGATTGAGCTTGCCGAGAAGATCAACGCTGACTTGGTTTTGGCAACCGACCCAGATGCCGACCGAGTGGGCATTGCTGTTGCCCATAACGGCGAGTATGTGCTCTTGACGGGCAACGAGGTGGGTGCGCTGCTTCTGGACTTTGCCGCCCAGGTGCACGCCTCCCATGGTGAGGATTTGAGCCGCAAAGTTGGTATTACCACCATCGTTTCAAGCGCTATGGCAGATTCCATTGCCGCCGAGCACGGATTCCAGCTGCGCCGCACTTTGACCGGCTTTAAGTGGATTGGTGAGCAAATTGCTCTTCTGGAAGCGGCAGGACAGCCCGATCGCTACATGTTCGGTTTTGAAGAGTCCTACGGCTATTTGGCAGGCACCCATGTGCGCGATAAGGACGCCATTGTTGCCAGTATGCTCATCTGCCAGCTTGCTCGCTATTACCGCAGCATCGATATGGACTTGGTTGAAGCTGTTGAACAACTCTATGCAAAGCACGGCTATTGTTTGAACCGTACGGTCTCTTTGAGCTTTCCCGGCGCTGATGGTGCCCAAAAGATGCTTGATTTGACGGCGGGCTTGCGTGCCGAGGCTCCTGCAGAAATCGCTGGTTTTGCTGTTGAGGGTGTGACTGATTACAAACCCGGCGCCCCGATGCCCATTATCAATGCCTTGGCAGATGAGCCGGCTCAGATGCTTCCTAGTGCCGATGTTATCGAGTACAGGCTGGCAGGAGGTCACAAGTTCATCGTGCGCCCCAGCGGCACCGAGCCTAAGATTAAGGCCTATCTCTTTGTTAAAGGTGCAAGCCGCGCCGATGCCGAGCAGCTGCTTGACACCTTTGAGGCAGCTGCCCGCGAAATGTTGGCCTAGCACGCGTTTCGTGGAAAAGTCCCTACACAAGACCCGCATTGCGAGGATAGCTGCATCAGCAGCTGTCCTCGTTTTGTGGTGCGTTTTCATCTTTTATATGTCGGCGCTTGTAGGCGATGAATCCGAAGGCATAAGTGATGGCATATGCTTTCGGATCTCTCATTTTCTCGCCTCGTTTTTCACCTCAGAAAATACCGATCTTTTAGCCGAACAGCTGAGCCACCCTGTGCGCAAAACAGCGCACTTTTGCGAGTATACGCTGCTTGGTGCTCTCTTTCTGAACCTTCTCTATCAGATTGCCCCGAACAAGCTGGGGCGCACACTTGTCGTTGGCGCTTGGGCTTTTGCTACGCTTTATGCCGCTACCGATGAATTCCACCAACTGTTTGTTGAAGGCAGAAGCGGGCAGGTAAGTGATGTCTGCCTGGACAGTGTTGGTGTGCTGTTTGGAATTGCCGTGCTCTATGCAGTGTTGCATACGATGGAAAAGAGGCAGGCACATGCGAACCAAAGTTGACGTTTCAGTAAAGAAGCTTTGCACAGACAATGCTTCTCTTGATTGCATCTCATTTGGCAACGGTCCGCGCAATTTGGTGGTGTTGCCAGGTGTGAGTTTGCATGCTTTGACACCCTCAGCTGCTGCTGTTGCAGCAAAGTTTTCCGCTTTTTGCGACGACTTCACTATCTATCTGCTTGACCATGAGGATGAGCTGGCAAAAGGCGCAACATTGCGCGATGTGGCCTCCCATATGGAAGACGCGGTTGCACAACTCGGCATCAATTCATGTTGCATCTATGGCGTCTCTATGGGTGGTATGGTGGCGCAACTTGTGGCAGCTGATAATCCGCAGCTTGTTGAGGCGCTTGTGCTGTGTAGCACATCAGCACGGCTTTCCTCCGGCCTTGAGGAGGTTATACGGCAATGGGTGGCACTTGCGCAAGAAGGAGACCCCTCTCCTTTAAATCGCAGCTTTTTTGCGCACATCTATAGCAGCGAATATTTCGAAAAGAATGCCAAAGCGTTTGCGCTGCTTGAGAACATGGGCACACCAGAAGAGATGTATCGCCTTATTGGGCAAGCCGAAGCGGCATTGACGTTGAACAACCGCGAGGTTGCTGCGTCTATCACCTGCCCCACTATGGTTGTTGTGCCCGGTGCTGATAAAGTTATCGAGCCTGAAGAGGGGCTGTTTTTGGCGCAAACTATATCTGGCAGCACCCTTGAATACTTTGAGGGCGCACCTCATGCGGTCTATGACGAAAACCCTGCCGTGCTTGCAAAGGTGCGGGCGTTTCTGCTGAAAGAAGTCTGAGCGCTGATGCATATGGACAAGTGATGTCCATGGTGGGTTATCTCATCTTGCTAAAGGGGGAACTTGCCCCTTGTTTGCGCTGACGTTGGCGTGTTTTGTATTGCGCAAGTGTACAATGCTGAAAAGCATTTTTCGCAGTTCGTATAAAGACACTGCGCTGCTGGTGTGGGGCAAGCCGAAAAGCGTGAACTTTCTTCGGCCGGCTTTTGAGTTTTGTTTAAACAGGAGGTAGCCGTGTGTAATACCGATACAAAATTCCAAGAACAAGGCCAGGTACTTGCCAATGATTTTATTGCGCCTGGTGTCTGTGTCATGGAGATTGTTGCCCCTCAGATTTGCAATGCGGCACGCCCGGGGCAGTTCGTGCATGTGAAAGTTGCTCAGAATGCAGCACAGCTGCTGCGCATGCCCTTTTGCGTCTACGATGTGAACCCTGAGATTGGCTCCATCGAGATTTGCTATCAGGTTGTAGGGGAGGGCACCGAGCAGCTTTCCGGTTTGAGCATCGGGGCAAAGATGGACGTGGTTGGCCCCATTGGCAACGGGTGGGCTATCCCTAAGGATTCCAAACGTGCGCTGGTTATTGCAGGCGGCCTTGGTGCTGCTCCTTTGAATATGTTGGCACGTACGCTGGCTGCAAATGGAGTGAAGGTTGATATCGTTTTAGGCGGCCCCACATCTGAGCGTCTGGTGTGCCGCGAGCGCCTCCAAAGCTCTGCAGAGGCAAACGGTGGCAGGCTGTTAGTTTCCACCGACGATGGGACTGAAGGCCTGCATGGCTTTTGCACACAGATCAGCGATGAGCTGCTTGAGCAACCTGGTCACGACTACGACTGCGTCTTTGTGTGTGGTCCAGGCCCCATGGAGCGCAACGCTTGCAAGGTCCCTGTTGAGCAGGGCTTGAGCTGCCAGGTCAGCTTTGAGAAATTGATGGCATGCGGCATCGGTGCCTGTTTAAGCTGCATAGTTGAGACCACAAAAGGCCGTAAGCGCTGCTGCGTTGATGGCCCCGTCTTCAATGCATCGGAGGTGATCTGGTAATGGCAAAGCTTGCTGTTAATTTGGGCGGGCTGATGATGCCCAACCCCGTTACGACTGCTTCTGGCACGTTTGCTGCCGGGCGGGAGTATTCCGAATTCACCGATATCGGCGCGTTGGGTGCTGTGACAACCAAGGGCGTTAGTGCCGAGCCCTGGGCAGGAAACGATGCGCCGCGCATTGCTGAGACAGCCAGTGGCATGCTGAACTCCATTGGCCTTCAAAACCCCGGTGTTGAGGCGTTTTGCGCTGGCCCATTGAAGTGGCTGGCTGAGCAAGACGTGCCAGTCATCGTTAACGTCTCGGGGCATTCCTTGGAAGAATATGCGCGCGTCGTCGAGCGCCTGGAAGATGAGCCGGCTGTGGATGCCTACGAGATAAACATCAGCTGCCCCAATGTGGATGCCGGTGGCATGACGTTTGGCACTGACCCTGCTTTAGCGGCGGAAGTTACCGCCCTTTGCCGTAAAGCCACCAAGCGCCCCATGATCGTCAAATTGACACCCAACGTTACCGATGTGTGCGAGATAGCAAAAGCGGTGTGCGATGCCGGTGCAGATGCTGTCAGCCTCATTAACACGCTTTTGGGCATGGCAATTGATGCCCGCACTCGCAAACCGAAACTTGCCCGTGTGGTAGGCGGGCTTTCCGGCCCGGCGGTCAAACCAGTCGCGCTCCGCATGGTCTGGCAGGTCTATAACGCAGTGGATGTGCCCATCCTTGGCATGGGCGGCATCATGAACGCTACCGATGCCATCGAGTTCATGATTGCCGGCGCCACAGCCGTGGCAGTTGGAACGGGCAACTTTGTGAACCCGGGGCTCACCTCAGAGGTTATTGAGGGCATCAATTCATACTGCGACGATAACGGCATTGCGGATGTAAACGAGTTGATTGGCTGCTTGAACGCGTAAATATAGCCTGGGTTTTTCCCTAGATTTAGAAGTGAATTTTTTCAAAATATTTAGGAGGTTGAACCAAATGAAATGGAATCAGACCAGCGAACGCGACCGCATTATGGTTGCTTTGGACTGCTCTGCTGACGAGGCAATTGTCCTTGGCGAGAAACTTGCCGGGCATGCCCGCTGGGTCAAAATCGGCATGACGCTTTACTATGCGGTGGGCCCTGCCATTGTGCGTGACTTCCACAAACTTGGCTTCAAGGTCTTTGTCGATTTGAAGCTTCATGATATTCCCCACCAGGTTCAAGGTGCAGCGGCCTCCGTTGCAGCCGCTGGAGCTGATTTGCTAACGGTGCATGCGTGCGGTGGCCAAGCCATGATGCAGGCTGCCGTCAAAGGTGCTGCCCGTGCGGCTCGTGAAATGGATCAAAACCCGCCTCTCATCTGCGGAATTACTGTTTTGACGAGCATGGATGACGAAACGCTTGAGTCGGTTGGCATTGGCTGCCCTGCAATCGAACAGGTCACCCGTCTTGCAACGCTTGCCAAAGACTCAGGGCTTTCTGGCATCGTGTGCTCACCGCAAGAGGCTCAAGCCATGCGTGAACTTTTAGGCCCGGATGCTGCAATCGTGACCCCGGGTGTGCGCCCGGCTGGCGCTCAGCTTGGTGACCAAAGTCGCGTTGCAACACCTGCTGCCGCCTTTGGTGCTGGCGCATCACATTTGGTCATCGGTCGACCGATAACCCAGGCATCAGACCCAGTCACCGCTTTTGAGAGTATTGTTGAGGGGCTCTGATTTTGCAAAACCTGAAACATTGTGCAAAAGTATGCGCGAGCGTTTTGTATTTATTGGTTTATTCTTGACGAAGCATAAGATTTTCACCGGAACACGGTGATGTCGATTAAGAATCATAATGAAGGGAGAACTATCATGGCCGCACCGCCGAAACTGACTGATGAGCAACGCAAGGCAGCCCTCGAGAAGGCAGCAGCAGCACGCAAGGCTCGCGCTGAGCTTCGCGATCAAATCAAAAATGGCGATATCACTGTCGCCGAGGTTTTGGCAAAGGTCGACGATCCGGTCGTCGCACGCATGAAGGTTTCCATGCTTATTGAGTCTCTGCCGGGCTTTGGCAAGGCAAAGACCGCAAAGCTTATGGAAGAGCTTGAGATTTCTGAGTCCAGGCGCGTCAAGGGTCTTGGCACCCGCCAGCGTGAGGAACTCCTCGAGCGCTTAAGCAACCGCTAAGCCTTACCTATGGTAGGCGGCCTGTTCGTTATATCTGGTCCTGCAGGCGCGGGCAAGGGTACACTCCTTGCCCGCGCTGTTGATGTCTTGCCCAACGCCTGGGTCTCGATCAGCGCTACCACCCGCGCTCCACGTGGCACCGAGCAAGACGGTGTTGAGTATTTTTTCAAGACCGTTGAGCAGTTCAAAACAGAGATCGAGGCGGATGGCTTTGTTGAGTGGGCACTCGTCCACGGCAACTATTACGGCACTCCCATTGAGCCCATCAAGCAACATATTGCTGCGGGGGACGCGGTCTTTTTGGAGATTGATGTGCAAGGCGCTTTCCAAGTGCGCGAGAAGCTGCCTGAAGCCAAGCTCATCTTTATTGCGCCTCCGAGCATGGAAGTTCTTGAACAGCGCCTCCGTGGCCGCGCAACCGATTCCGAGGAATCAATCAAATTGCGCCTGGCAAATGCCAAAGGCGAGATTGAGGCATCGAAGGACTACGATCACGTTGTCATCAATGACGATTTAGAAACTTCTACCGCTCAACTCGTAGAGGTGATACAATCTTACGTCGGCTGTTAGCCGTTTGTTTGCTTGTAACTTTAAGGAGAACTTCACTTATGTCCATTGTGGAACCCCGTATTGATGACCTGCTCGATAAGACCGAGGAGGACAAATACCTCCTGTGCGCTCTTTCTTCCAAGCGCTCCCGCGATATTAACGACATGATGCGTGGCCAGCATGACCGCGCTGTTGCTTTGCAGTCTGTTAGCGAGATTGTCGAGATTGCCGGCCGCAAGCCGCTGTCTTTGGCCATGGAAGAGATTGCTCGCGGCGAGGTTTCCTATGACGCTGCTGCATTTGAGGCTGACGAAGCATAGGAGAAAAGTTGTTCGAGCGAATCTGTCTCGTCCACTACCATGAGATTGGCCTTAAAGGCCGCAATAGAGCTACATTTGAGCACCGCCTTCTGGATAACATGAAGGCGGCGCTTTGCGTTTATCCCGTCAGCGATATGAAGCGCATCTCGGGGCATCTGCTTGTGGTGGTTGAGGACGCATCCAAACTTGATGAGGTCGCCGAGGTCTTGCTTAAGATCCCCGGCATTGTGCGCGTATCGCGCGGCTGGCGCACATCACGTGTTGAAGAAGAGTATTGCAAGGCCGCTGAAAAGGCGTTGATGGACTGTGGCCCCTTTGAGACCTTCAAGGTCAAGGCCCGCCGCAGCAATACCGATTACCCCATAGACTCCATGCAGCTTAACCAGATTGTCGGGGCCCATTTGTGCCAGTTTGCCCCAGACAAAAAGGTCAAGATGAAGGAACCTGACGTCACGGTGCACGTTGAAGTGGTGCAGGGCAGCGTCTATGTGTATTCTCGCACCGAGCGTGCAGTGGGCGGCCTGCCGGTGGGAAGCGCCGGCAAAGTGGTCTCGCTCATCTCCAGCGGCATCGACTCCCCGGTAGCAAGCTTCAAGATGATGAAGCGTGGCGCCGTGGTGGTGGGTGTTCACTTCTCGGGGCGCCCGCAGACGTCTGACACCTCTGAATACCTGGTGGATGAGATTGCCGAGGCTTTAGGCCCTGTTGGCGGCTTTGGGCGCATTTATTACGTGCCCTTCGGTGACTACCAGCAACGCATTGCCAGCGTCTGTCCGCCGAACCTGCGCATTATTCTTTACCGCCGCTTGATGTTTAGGGTTGCCGAGCGCATCGCCAAATATGAGGGCGCGAAGGCTATCGTCACCGGTGAGTCGTTGGGGCAGGTTGCAAGCCAAACCCTTGATAACATCATGGCCGTGAACAGCGTTATCACCACCCCGGTGTTCAGGCCGCTTATAGGCTCTGACAAACAAGAGATCATCGAGCTTGCTCAAGAGATTGGCACCTTTGAGATTTCGTCGCGCCCTGCTGATGACTGTTGCACGCTTTTTATGCCACGTAGCCCCGAGACTCATGCAAAAGTGTGGGAGTGCGAAAAGGCTGAGCAGGAGTACCCCTTCGACGAGTGGATCGAGGAGATCATGGCTAATCTGGAATACCGAGACTACCCCTGCCCGTGCTACAAGGCTCCCAAGCTGCGTAAACGCCCTGCCGAGGAGGAATAGATGGATTCAAGCCAGGTCAGACTGAGCATTCCCGCGGGCGTTGACACCCAGGCGCTTTGCGGGCCCAATGACTGCATTTTGCGCGCCATTGAGGATGCATTTAAGGCCCGTGTGTCTTTAGGCGAAGACCAGGTTATCGTTACCGGTGATGCTTCTGAGATCCCCACCATATGCTCGCTGCTTTCCGATTTGATGGGCATGGTGCGCGAGGGAAATGCACCAACGGTTGAGGATGTGCGCGCCAGCGTTGATGTGTTGCGCAACTCCTCATATGCTCCCTCCGCGCTGCGCGACGATGTCTTGCTGACCTATCGTGGCCGCGCCATCCGCCCCAAAACAGCTGGCCAGAAACGCTACGTTGATGCAATCCGAGAAAATACGGTGACCTTTGGCATTGGCCCTGCCGGCACTGGCAAGACCTATCTGGCAATGGCTATGGCGATTGCTGCGCTCAAACGCAAAGAGATCGGCCGCATTATCTTGACC
>R11__coassemble_766_pt1 | contig 19902 bp, 11 predicted proteins | sample R11__metabat2_low_PE_020 | metagenome-assembled genome bin R11 | reverse complement strand
ACCGACACGGGCGAGGAAATCCTGAACTACGTCGAGGGCGACTACACCCTCGAGACCAAGATTAACGCTATGGACGAGGCTGGCGTTGACATCTGCATGCTGCGCATGCCGGTTTGGCAGGAGTGGCTGCCGCTGGAGATCTGCAAGGTCGTCAACGATCAGTCCTCTGCAATGGTCGAGGCTTCCGAGGGCCGTCTGCGCGCAACCGCTTGCGTGCCTCCCTATGGCCGCAAGGAAGACATCGCTGAGCTCGAGCGCTGCATGAACGAGCTGGGCATGGTTGGTGTTCAGATGGCTTGCGCTTATGGCAACAAGTTCCTGGACAACGCTCTGTTCGATTCCTACATGGCATATCTGAACGAGAAGCAGATCCCGGCTGTCATCCACCACACTCCTGGCCAGAACTGCTTCGGCAACGTCATCGACATGACCATCATGCGTCGTGAGTTCGGCCGCGTGACCGCTCAGGCTACCGCTGTTGGCCGTGAGATCTACTCCGGCATGTTCAACAAGTATCCGAACCTGATCTTCGACCACACCATGATGGGTGGCAACTGGTTCGGTCTGCAGGAGCTGTGCGCTCCCCATGCTTCCAAGAAGAAGGAGGCTATGGACCGTCTGCAGGGCGAGATCACTCGCGAGGATTACGACAAGTTCCTCAAGAACAACATCTACTTCGACGCTTGCCACCCGGCTTCCTGGGGCATCTCCCAGCTCGAGTGCGCAGTCAAGGTTTGCGGCGCAGACCACATCCTCATGGGCTCCAGCTTCCCCGTGTTCTACTGGTGGTTGGCCAAGTCCGTCGAGACCATCAACGCTCTCAACATCCCCGAGGAGGAGAAGGCTCTCATCAAGGGTGGCAACGCAGCCAAGCTGTTCAACATCCAGTAATCCTTCCCAAGCGTTTACAAGGAAGAGCCCGCACAGTGCGGGCTCTTCTTTTTTTGGTGTGAGTAACTTTCCTGAGTGGCTCGTGTGCTAGAGTTAACCCCAAATCGTCTAAATGCACACTAAAAGGAGCGACGATATGGCTTATAAGCGCCTTGGTGACCTGTTGATAGAGGCTGGGCTGATTAACGACACACAGCTCAATGCCGCATTGCAGGCTCAAAAAGAGACGAAGCGCCGCTTGGGTGACGAGCTCATTGCCGAGGGCATCATTTCTGAGGGCGAGCTGATTGAGGCTCTGCAGATGCAGCTGGGCATTGAGTTTATCGACCTGTCTGCAACGCAGCTTGACCCATCGCTAAGCCAAGTTGTCAACAAAAACATCGCACGTCAGTACGATGTGGTGCCGGTGAAGTCCACGCCAGATGAGGTCTATCTGGCCATGGCCGACCCGCTGAACTTTATGGCTACCGAGGCAGTGCGCAACGCCACCCGCAAGCGCGTGGTGCCCATGGTTGCCACCCACAATGCCATCCTCCGCGCCATCATGGACCTTTATGGCAACGAGGGCGCAGCCCGTGCTATTGAAGAGATGCGCCACGATGCCCGCTATGCCACCACGCAGCAGGACGAAGCAGCTGGGCAAGACCTTGGCGATGACGAGTCTGCCAGCGCGCCGACGGTGCGCTTGGTGAACAACATCATTGAACGCGCCATCACCGAGCGTGCAAGCGATATCCACCTTGAGCCTACCGATGCCGACCTGCGCGTGCGCATGCGCATTGACGGCGTGATGCGCACCATTTTGACGGTGCCGCGTCAGCTGCAAAACTCCGTCATCAGCCGCTTGAAGGTCATGAGCAACCTCAACACCTCCGAGCGCCGCATGCCCCAAGACGGCCGCGCCAACGTGCGCGTTAAGGGCCGCGATGTGGACCTGCGTGTGAACACGCTGCCCACCATCCACGGCGAGACCGTGGTTATCCGCCTGCTCGAGAAGGACGAAAGCTTGCTGGATGTTAAGGGCATCGGCTTAGACGAAGACAGCCTGGCTAAATATGAGAAGCTCATCCACTCCAACAGCGGCATGGTGCTGATCGTCGGCCCCACGGGCAGCGGCAAGAGCTCCACCATGTCCACCATGATCTGCGAGCTAAACGAAGAGGGCGTCAACCTGACCACCCTTGAAGACCCGGTTGAGTACGCCATCACCGGCGTCAACCAGGTGCAGATTAACGAGAAGACCGGCCTGACCTTTGCTGCCGGCCTGCGCGCCATCTTGCGCCAGGACCCTGACATCGTGGCGGTTGGTGAGATTCGTGACGGCGAGACTGCCGAGATTGCCATCCGCGCGGCCATCACTGGCCACCTGGTGCTCTCCACCGTGCACACCTTCGATGCCGCTTCCACCATTGACCGCCTGGTCGACATCGGCGTCGAGCCCTACCTTATCTCCTCCGGCGTGCGCGGCATCATCAGCCAGCGCTTGGTGCGTAAGATCTGCCCTCATTGCCGCGAGGCCTACACGCCCACAGCTGAGGAGCTGGAAAGCATCGGCTTGAGCAGCACCGAAGGCGTGCAGCTCTACCATGGCACCGGCTGCCCCATGTGCTTTAACACCGGCTACCGTGGCCGCACGGGCGTGTTCGAGGTGCTGATGCTTGACCGCAACCTGCGCCGCCTCATCACCGACGGCGCCCTGCGTGAAGACATCCTGGATGCCATCGCCGAAACACCGGGCTACCGCTCCATCTCTGATAACTGCCGCCAGCTGGTGCTCGACGGCATAACCACGGTTGAAGAGGCCCGCAAGACCATGAACGACGCGGTCGACTAACGGCCCATCGTGCCTAGTCAAGCAAGGAAAGGGCAAACGCCATGAGTGTGATGAATATCGAAGAAATTATTGATACCGCCCACGCGTGCGGCTGCTCGGACGTGCACATGGTGTGTGGTCTGCCGCTGAAGTTCAGGGTGCACGGCTCGCTGCAGCCCTCGGGCATGTATGGCGATGCGCCCCTGACCCATGACGATTGCGAAGACATCGCCAAGCAACTCATTGGCGAGGCGGCCTATGCAACCATCGCCAAGTGCGGCGAATACGACGCAGCCCGCACCATCGCCGGCGTGCGCATCCGTATCAACCTCTTCAGGCAGCAGGGCCACGTTTCCGCAGCTCTGCGCCTGCTTTCCGATGAAATCCCCGACCTTGCAGAGCTGGGTTTGCCCCCGGCGGTTATGGACTTCCCCAAGATTCAGCGCGGCATCGTGGTGGTCACTGGCGAGACCGGTTCCGGCAAGTCAACCACGCTGGCAGCACTCATCGACGCCATCAACCACAGCCGCTACGAAAACATCATCACCATGGAAGACCCGGTCGAGTATGTTTACGCGCCTGACAAGTGCACCATCTCTCAGCGTGAGATTGGCACCGACACTGCTTCTTACAGCAACGCCCTGCGCGCTGTGCTGCGTGAAGACCCCGACATCATCCTCATCGGCGAGATGCGCGACCTCGACACCATCCAGACTGCGCTGACTGCTGCTGAGACTGGCCACTTTGTGCTGGCCACGCTGCACACCAAGAGCGCGGCTGATGCCATCGACCGCATGGTGGACGTCTTCCCCGAAGGCCTGCAAAAGCAGATCCGCATGCAGCTTTCCACCACGCTGGTGGCGGTGCTTTCCCAGCAGCTGCTGCCCAACCGCATGGGCAACGGCCGCACGCTGGCCGCCGAGTTGATGATGGTCACGCCAGCCATCCGCAACCTGATTCGCGAGGGCAAGACGCCGCAGATTGCATCGAGTATGGCCACCAACGCAAGCGTGGGCTCCATCACCATGGACAACGCCCTGATCAACTTGTGCAAGCAGCGCCTGATCGATAAAGAAGTTGCAGTCGAGGCGGCAATCGACTCTGAATACGTCAAGAAGAACGCGAGGTAGAAGCTGTGCCTACATTCACATACACCGGTGTAGCAGAAGGCGGCCAGCGCGTCAGTGGCGTTGTGGATGCCTACGACGAGATCGAGGCTATGGAGCAAGCCCGCAGCCAAGTTCTCTATGTTGAAAGCGTCAAGCAGGTGCGCTCCAAAAACGGCATCTTGAACATGCAGATCACCAAGCACAAGATCAAGCCGAAGGAGCTTGCGATTTTGTGCAGCCAGTTTGCCATCAATATCAAGGCGGGCATGAGCATCATCCGCACCACCCAGTTGGTTGCATCTCAGGCTACCGATAAATACTTGCGCCAAACCTTAGGCGAGGTTGCCAAGGATGTTGCAAGTGGCCACAGCTTGGCTGATAGCTTTGAAAACAAAGCCCCCGACCTGCCCCGCGTGTTCATTGAGACCGTGCGAGCCGGTGAGGAAAGCGGTAATTTGGCCGAAGGCTTTGACCGCCTGAGCAAGTATTACGACAGGCGCGCTAAGGTCAGCTCAAAGATTTTTGGCGCCATGATCTATCCGGTGTTTGTTGTGGTGGTCGCCGTGGCGGTTGTGGCCGTCATGATGGTCATGGTTATCCCGGCAATGGCAGGCATGTTTGAAGACCTCGGTAGCGAGATGCCCATCATGACGCAGATCTTGATTGGCGCCAGCACGTGGGTCAGTCAAAACATACTCATTATCCTGCTCATATTGGTGGTGCTGGTTGTGGCGCTGGGCGCCTACGGCCGCACTGAAAGCGGCAAGGAAACCTACGCAAAGATTGCCTTGAAGTTCCCGCTGCTGGGCCAGATCAACACCTATGGCGGCGCCGCTCAGTTCGCCTCCACCATGTCAACGCTGGTTTCCTCTGGCCTTTCCACCTCCCGCGCGGTCACCATCACCTCCCGCGTGCTGGACAACTACATCTTGGCCAAAGAGACAGGCCGCAACGTGGGCTATTTGGAAGAAGGCCGTTCCCTGGGCGACTGCATGCGCGAGAGCAAGTACTTCCCGCCGACGCTTGTTGAGATGGTTGCCGTGGGTGAGGAAAGCGGTTCTTTGGAAGAAACCCTCGAGGTCATGGGCGAGTTCTATGAATCCGAGACGCAGCGTGTGACTGACCACGCCCTTTCCATGATGGAGCCTATCATGCTGGTGTTTTTGGGCGTGTTTGCCGGCTTCATTGTCATCTCGCTGTACTTGCCGATGTTCAGCATGTACGCCCAGATGTAAGCAGCGCAAAAACGTGCGCTGCGGGTGGACGAACAGCGCAAAAATAGTTAAATTGAAACGAAGCACCGTCCCTGTTTGCACCGTTGAAGGGTGACCCCATGCCACGCGAAGCGCGCAAAGAAAGTTCCCTAGACCTTTACCACGTGGTGGTTCAAGGCGATGGCGAGCTGGAAATTTTTGAGTCTGACGCCGATAAGCACTTCTATTTTGAGCAGCTCAACAAACTGTTGGGGGCAAATAACGCCCAGCTGCTTGCCTGGAGCATACTGCCAGGCCACGCTCACTTGGTCATCCGCGCTGAACTGCAGACGCTTTCGGCGTGCATGAAGGCTTTAAATTCGGAATATGCCGTCTATTACAACCAAGTTCATGGGCGCGTGGGCATCTTGTTCAGGGGGCGGTTTCGCAGCGAGGCCATCGAAAGCGCTGAGCGCCTCAAAGAGGTTGTGTATTACGTTCACTATGCCTCCAAAAAACAGGGGTTGACCAGCACTTTATCTTACGGATGGAGCAGCTTTGATGCCTATAGGGAAGGCTCGGCTTTAAACCCGCAGGTGCTTGATGCCTTTGGCGGTGCCGAGGGCTTCAAAACTCACCATTCAGCAATGAACGCACCGGCCAAATGCCTCGACGCCGCACCGCGCAAGCGTCGCGTCTCCGATGGTGAGGCTTTGGCGCTCACCTTGAAGGTCTTTGGCGAGGTTGGCTTGAACGGTGTGGTCGATATGCCCTGGAAAGAGCGGGACAAAGGCATCGCCAAACTGAAAGAGCAGGGCCTGACGGGCCGGCAGATCAACCGTTTGACCGGTCTTTCGCTGGCAACCATCTCAAGAGCATAGGGCTTTGCCGCCAAGTAATTCCAAAAATAACGCGATTTTTGCAATAAAGCACCGTCCCGTCTTTCATTCATATTTTGGCCTCTACCTGCGAAAACAAGCGTATCAGGTGTATGATAAAGAGTGCATTATTAGCGAATCGAAAAGGTGCAGGTCACGAGCGTTTTTGGCAACAAGGCTAGAAGGCATCAGGGCTTCAGTGTGCAGGAGCTCTTGATTGTTATTGCCATTTTATGTGTCCTGTTCGCCTTGGCCGTTATGTCTGTCAGCAACATCCAGAAAAACCTGCGTCAGACCGAGCTCGATGCCAAGGCCGAGACCATCTACACCGCTGCACAAAACCAGCTGAGCAAGATGTATGCCGGCGGCGATATTGACTACCAACCCACCTATGCTTCTGCTGACACCAAAGCGGCCGTCAGCGAAAACAAGGTGTATTGGCCGGGCGAGAGCTGGGCCCCGGGCGACTGCGCCGAAGAGCAGCAGGAAGACCTGGCAGGCAACGTCTACTTCTTGCGCTCAGACGATCTGAACGTTAAATCGTCTGCCACCTATGCCATCATGCACGGCTGCACCGATGACACCTTGGGCGAAGGCCACTGGATCATCGAATATTGCCCCAGCACGGCAACGGTCTACTCGGTTTATTACACCGAGTATGACGACAAGGCCGACTGCTTGGCCTACGGCGATGGCTATCAGGCGTCTAAAGACTCGGCAGGCGTCACCAGTGACTACAACAACCTCTACCGCGTGCGCAGCGGCCGTCTGCAGGCTGGCGCATGGGTGGGCTACCACGCTGGCGGCTCTGCAGAGGGCACTGAGTCCAGCACCATCCAGGCAAAGATCACCAACCAGGTCAACGCTGAGACGCTGAGCTGCACCTTGACCGCCACCCGCCCGCTGTTGGTGCCCGAAGACCAGCACCTGGCCTTCAAGGTGACCCTCAAAGACAATGAAGGCCACTCCTACACGGCCTACTACACCTATGGCAACGCCGAGACCACCATCAACGGCTTGAACAGCCACATGAAAAAGGAGACCAACAGCGAAGGCTACGACGTCTTCCCGGGCACGCTTAACGCTAGCGGCAACGGGCGCACCTTCACGCTGGAGCTGAGCCTGGACGCTTTGGGCGAGGAAAGCGAGCGCTTCTACAACCTCTATGGTGTTGGCAGTGGGCGCAGCGGCGCAGCTGAGGAAGGCAAGCAAGCCCTGGCGTGTGGCACCGAGCTCACCGTCGACTTCGACATCATTTTGCAGGCTGAGAACTACACCGTTGACCTGCGCGATGCTGACGACTGGGTCACCAACAGCCTGTTTGCAGACGAATCCAACACCTACACCGGCAGCGGCCACAACTCCACTGCCGTGCTGACCTATGGGCGCCACCTGCAAAACCTCGACGAGTCCTCAGGCGTCAACTCTTTGGTGGAGCTCGATGAGGGCACCTATGGCACCACCAAGTCGTTCATCACCAGCGCGGTGCAGGCTTCCGACATCTCCTTTGAGGCCAGCGATGAGTCTGAGACCGACTGGGTGGACACCTACTCCTCCAGCTTCTTTAACGGCTACTACAACAACACCAGCTCCACGCCGAACTTCAAACCCATCACCAATAACTGCCTGAACGAATATGACGGCGGTGGCAATGTGGTCTACGGCTTGAGCACCAACGGCAAGAGTGCGGCTGACGCAAAGGCAGCTATCGCCGCTGGTTTGTTCGGCACCATCGACACCTCCAACCGCTCGATCAAAATCCACGACCTGAACCTGTCGGGCGCCACGGCATATGACACCAGCGGTTCTGCCGCCAGCTCGGCTGGCACCCTCATTGGCGCTGTGGAAGGCACGGGCCGCTTGGAGGTCGCGACGGTCCAGAGCTACCTCAACAGCGCTCACGGCAACCTCAGCGGCACCGAGGCCGACATGTGGGTGGGCGCTGCCTATGCAGGCGGCCTCATCGGCGCCATCGATAACGGCGGCACGGTCTTGCTAACAAACGTCTCGGCATCCACCGTCATCGGCAGCACCACCAGGCTCAACACCGCCGGCGGCCTTGTTGGCCGCAACAATGCAGAGCTGAGCATTGAGGGCAGCTTTGCCGACAACTACCTCTATGGCAAGCTGGCCGCGGGCCTCATTGGCGAAAACCAAGAAGGCTCCACCACCAGCATCTCCACCAGCTATGCAGCGGGCTTCATTGGCCTGCCCGAGCTGAGCAGCGGCCAGTCTACAGGCGCTGGCTTGGTGGGCGGTGCCGGCGCGGTCAAGAAGCTTGCAGAGACCTATTCAATCGTGGCGGCCTACCCGCAGGCAGATAATGGCGGCATCGACCACGACTCGAACAAGATCACGGCCGGCGCAAGCTATTCCGACTACGAGTATTACTCCACGGCAGTCGCCAAACCCAGGGCGTCTTCCAGCGTGTACTACTTCACTGGTGGCTCCGATAACGACCACGACTGGGATGGCACCGACCCGGTGAACAACATCTCCTCCTCTGAGCTGCAAAAACTGCTGGGCTCTGCCTTCGAAATCGACACCAACGGCACCACGCCGTATAACCTGATGGGCCAGACGCTGACGACCTACACCTACCCGCGCATCGCTGCCTTAGACCACTACGGCGACTGGGAGTCTGAGTTCCAGTCTGGCGCGTTGGTGTACTACGAGAAGTACTCGGGCACCTCGCTGACCTATGGCTTCTACGGCGCGGGCCTGACCTCCACCCTGCAAAATGGTGGCACGGTGCTGGGCGATGGCTACGGCATTGTCTACAAGAAGAACGACTCCATCCCCGGCAAGGTGACGGTCACCATCGGCAACAACGAGCCCTACACCATCACCACGGCCAAGACCACCAGCTACGATGTGGAGCTCAAGGGCGTTACCTACACCATCTTCCCCTTGCCGGTTGAGATGGTTAACCCCACCTCCATCAACACAGCCAACTACTACTCCGGCGTTACCATCACCGAAAGCACCGAGGGCAGCGAGCCGTCTTATTACGACTTCAACCCCCTGTTTGCCCACTCCCAGCTTGACCTTGCAAGCCAGGCATCTTTGGGCACAAGCTCATTGGCTGCCAACGGCAACTCTGTCTATGTGCGCACGCCGCGCCAGCTCTTCAACCTGAGCTTGTTCTATGAGAGCAATGCACGAAAAGACACCACGCCGGTAGCAATCGATAACGGCGGCATCCGCATGCTCATCAACACGCAGACGACCTTCAAGCAAGAACGCAGCATCGACTATGCGAGCTATGAGTGGAGCTTCTTCAAGCGCGGTTTGGAGTCCGGCGCCATCCAGGTGCAGGCGCCAATCGGCACTAAGAAGGGCAAGAGCTTTACGGCTATCTACGACGGTGGCTGCAACATCATCACCAACGTCAGCTTTGAGAGCTCCGACGGCCAGTACATCGGCCTGTTTGGCTATAACTCCGGCAACCTGCGCAATATCGTTGCTACTGTCGACTACGACAAAGACGACCCGAACACCATTTATTACGCACGCCGCACGAGCGCCATCAACGCCTCCAGCGGCACGATTTATCTGGGCGTGTTGGCAGGCTACTCGGCTGCCGGCGCTGTCATCAACAACTGCGCGGTGGCAGGCTACAACATGGCCCAAAAGAGCAGCTCTGAGGATGGCACGATCATCGCCTATGAGAATAGCTACGTAAACGTGGGCAACCTGGTGGGCGGCAACGCCGGCACCATCAGCCACTCCTCGGCAGATTGCCCCCAGACTCGCATCTCCATGACATACGCCACCTGCAACGCCGCAGGCTTTGTGGGCATCAACGAGAGCAGCGGCACCATCTATGAGTGCTACGGCATCGGCCATATGCGCGTTGTCTCTGCTCGCGGCGGCAACACCACCATCGCTGGCTTTGTGGCATCTAACAGCGGCACCATCTATAACAGCTATTGCGCCACGGCCCTGACCACCGCCGAGGATTCATCCTCCCTGGCCTTCGGCCCCAGCTCTGGTTCCATCAACAAGAACAATTGCTACTACCTGTATGCCGGCACTTACCGATACATCGGCAGCCTGTATTCTTTCAACTTGAGCTCCGATGTGGCCACCGGTAAGACCAAAGGCGAACTCAGCACCAACAGCTTGAACGCTGCACAATCCAGGTATCACCGCAACACCAGCGATGCGGACGGTGCTTACCCCTACCGCCCGGTTGTGACGGATGCATCTGGTGCAGCCGTGCACTATGGCGATTGGCAAGATGATGTTGAGATGGGCAGCGTCGGCATGTTCTATTGGGAGCATGAGACTGGTGGCAACAGCGGCTACAAACTGACCTTCGTGGGCTTGAGCGAGACAGACACGCTGGCAGACACCACGCTGTGCACCTCCCATGATGATGGCGGCACCATCGATGAATATGGTTATGGCTACTTCCAGCGCACCGGCGATGAGGGCAGGCTCGACGCGAGCACTATGAGCGATCTGGCCGTGGGCTCTTCGGTGAATGCGAAGGCTAAGGCCTCCCTTGAGCAGCAGCTGGAGGGCTTCACGTTCTATCCTTACACCACACGCTACAAAGAGTCCGACGACGGCACATCATACGATGACTACATCTATATGGATGGCTCTGCCAAGACCACCACAAACGGCTCCTGGACGCTGAAGTACACCAACACCAGCGGCACGACAACTGAATACACCTTCAGCATCAGCCCCTTCTTTGCCAACTCCTTTAGCTTGGACAAGGTCACGAAGGGTGGAGCAAACCAGACTGTTCCGGGCATCCAGATAACCGATGCGGCGAGCACGACCACCACATACAGCAGCACCGCTCCGGGCGCTCAGGAGGCCAACAAGTACGAGGTGCGCAGCGCAGCGCAGCTGCAATACATCAACTGGAACAACGCTACCAAGACAACCAGCGAGTATCTGCGCTACGATACCGACGGCTGGTACAACATAAACCCCAAGTCGACCAGCTCCTATCAGAGCAGCTTGTACGAGGCTGCAACTAAGGCGCAGATGTTCCCCTATTTGGGCTATGCCTACCCGTCGAGTGCGACGGCAAACAAGCAGGACCATGCAGCAAACTACTACTGGAGCCAGTCACATGACCTAGCGGCGCAAGAGGGTTCACAGTTCACCTCGCTGGGTTCTGCCTACGACGCTATCCAGAAAAACGGTTCAAACAATACTGCGCTTTACACGGTGTATTTCAACGGTAGCTACAAGGGCAACAGCTACCAGATCAAGAACCTTTCGATCAACTCAAAGGGCCAGGCCATTGGTTTGTTTGGTGTGGCTATCGGCTGCGAGATCGACAGCGTCATTATGTACTCCGATGAAGGCAGCATCGTCGAGGTCGACGAAAGCGGAAGCGGTTGGTATAACGCCGGCTGCTTGGTGGGCATGGCCATGACCGGCGGCACCATGATCACAAAGATGGGCACCGTTGCCATCACCAACTGCGCCGTTGCAGGCTACACGCTGCGTGACAGCCGTGGCGCAGGCACAAGTGATGAGCACAGCGGTTACGGCGGCTGCAACGAGGGCGGCCTGGTGGGCCTGTGCAACATCAACGTGTCGCGGTGCTCCTCTGTTGCCGACCTAGAAATTAACGCGTTGTACAATAGGAATGACCGCAACATCCGCGTTGGTGGTTTGATTGGCAACTATCATGGCACAACCATCGAGAACTGTTATGCAGGTGGCTCTATCACAAAGAGCACTTATAACAATACCTACATCTCCGCATGCGGCTTGGCGCTCGTGGGCTTTGTGCGCGTCGCCGGCAATTTGAACAGTCTGTTTGGCACCTTGGTTGTCAACCCCACCATTCAAAACTGCTATAGCTATACCGACTTAACGGGCATTGATATTGCCAAGAGCAGTGTCACGTCCCTGTGCCCCGTTGTGTCCAATGGCAATGTGGAGAATAGCTCGACGTCACAAGGCACTGTCAAGAATTGCTATTACTACGAGCCCAAGGCAACAACCTACAAGAGCCGCACCTGCGATATTGGCAAGCCGACTACTAAGAATACCAGCACATCCACAAGCGCTGCCGATGTGAAAGACGTCGCTATGCACGTTAGCTACGATGAGCTTGCAGGCAATGTGGCGTTGACCAGCCTGCCAACGGGCAGCACCTATCTCAACAAGACCATCACCTATGCACTGAGCGCAGGCTCTTATGAGACGGCCAAGCCCACCAGTGCATCCCCCGAGCGTGTGGGCAACACGTGGGAGTGGGTCTCCACCTATGACGCCAGCGGCACGGCAATCGATGGCAAATACAGCTATCCGGGCAATGACACCGCTCTCAGCGGCAAGAACTACCCGTTCCCCACGTTGCTGACGGCCGTTGACTCCACCTTCGGTAACGAAGTGAACGTGCACTACGGCTCCTGGCCGAAGACGGGTGTGTACTGGGCCGAAGGCCGTGCAACCATGGACATCTTCGACAGCCTCGATCTGAGCGATACCACTGAAGGCGGGCCGTACGCCTATAAGACCTATGTGCTCTACGATCAAAACGATGCGCTGAGCAGCGTAAATGTTAGTGATTTCGCATGCGACGGCGATGACCCGGTGGCTGAGGTTACAGCAGTCAGCGAGAAGAAGAGCGCCGATGCTGATCACCCGTATGCCTACTTCGAGGTCACCGTTAAGGCCCTGCACGATGGCTCTGGCAACATCACGTTTGAACAGGGCAGCGCCTCTGCTGAGTTTGCTTTGACCGTGACTGCCAATTTGGATGTTACGGCCGACCCGGCAGAGCTCAAGGTCAACACCGGCAAGAGCGGCACGATGACGTTTACTGCCAAGTCAGATTCTGGCAATGACTTCTCCACGGCAGAGAACCTGAATTGGACCGTCGAGCTGGCCGATTCCTCGTTGGAGGGCATTGCAAGCTGGAAGTCTGACGAGAGCGCCAAGAACGTCTACACCATCACCCGCAGCGATGTGACTGAAGAGCATGCAGCAGGCGGCGGCGAGTTCAACCTCTCCGTGACGGGCACCTATACCTATAACGGTCACGAATATGCCAGCGCCGACCTGCCGCTTATCACCGAAGATGCGGTCATCGGCATCATGAATGGCGACGAAGACAACGCCACTGCCGACTACTTCGCCACCTACACGGGCAAGACGGCTACGGCGCAGGAGGTTATGACTGGCCCGTCTGCGTCCGAGGTGAACCTGTATGCTTCTACCTCGTATGAGAGCCAGGGCGAGGGCGCCGAGAACCTGCTGAGCAACGGCCGTGTGACTGGCTGGGAGCTTGAGGGCGGCTCGAACAAGACCGTCGCAACGTGGGATAGCGAAGCCGGCGCGTGGACCTGTGTGTATAACGATGGGGCAAGCGAAGAGCCTGATGACTGCCTGATGGCAGACTTCAGCAGTGCATGCACCACCGCCTCCAACTACACGCTGCGCAAGGTCACGCTTTCACACCGCGGCATCACCAGCGATGACCCGGTGAAAAACGTCAGCTTCACCGTTTATGTGACGGATGTTGACAACAACACCTACACCATGAAGCTGACCGGCCTGACCGTGCAGACGAACTTGGCGATCAACATCACCCTCGACCCGAACTTCGACGAGCTCGAGCCTTACTCCTTCGAGAACAAGGGCCGCTACACCTTTGTGGAGCCGGGCGAGGTGCCAGGCCATGCAAACTGGGCCCGCGACTACTACGACTTTGTGGGTTGGCGCGAGATCGTTGTTGATGAAGAAGGCAACGAGCAAGAAGGCCGCCTCTTCACCGAGGGCGAGAGCATCACTGAGTCCATCAGCGTGCGCGCCGAGTGGCTGGCGCATTCCTACAACATCCGCTACTTGGTTGACAACGTGCGCCAGGGCGACACCGAGCATGCAACGCATTTTGAGGACTACACCATCACGCGCGAAGGCACCAAGCAGGGCGGCTACACCTTCTATAGGTGGGAGGCTGCCGACGGCACGCTCTATGCGAAAGACGACACCTTGCCCGCTGGTAGCATCACCGGCAACATGGACTTCAACGCCATCTTTAGCTACCAAATCACGCTGCAAGATGAAGATGGCAGCTCAAGCCATGTCTTTGGTGCAGACAATGTGCTGCTCACCACTGATGGCTCCCTGGATGAGAGCGAGTACACCTCCTATTACGAGCAACTGCAGCAACAGCACAGCGGCTTGAGGCTGGAGGGCTGGTTCGATGAGTACGGCGACAACCTGATTGCAGCCGATGGCTCCTTCGATGCAAGCCTCATCAAGCCCAGCACCACCTACACCGCCAAGTGGTCCGACACCTTTGCGCTGACCTTGGTTGACGGCAGCCGCACTATCGTCGACGCCCAAGCCTGCGAGAATGGTGCCGATGAGGTCACCTGGAGTGAAGACGCTTTGCTGGCGGCTGGCAGCTGGACGCTTGAAGGTTGGTACACAGAGGCCAGCTCAAGCGGCAAGAAGGTCATCAACGCTAACGGCTCTGTGGTCACCGGCGTTTCGGGCTACACCGATGGTGAAGGCTTTGCGCCTGACGATGAAGAGGTCACGCTGTATGCTTGCTGGCAAAAGGGCAGCTCAAAGCAGTTTACCCACGATTTCACGCTGTGCACCAGCAGCACCGACGGCACCACGATTGTCTGCCCCGTGCGCGACGCCTCCTTCACCAGCCTGACCGAAAGCGCGAATCTCTACGATGTGAGCGCTCTTGAGGGCTTGGCCGGCTGGTATGCAAACGATGCCTCTGGCGACGATGACCCCACGCAGGTGCTGGGCAAGGACGGCGCCGTCAAGTGCGCCTATGGTGTGCTGGAGAAGAACTCAAACAACACCTACAGCCTCACCGACAACCTGACGCTTTACATGGGCTCCGAGCTTTCCGCTTGGATGGAGGCAACCAGCGTTGAGGTTGGGAGTGCTGCACTCATCGTTAGCGATGACACCGATGGCGATGCCTACGCCATGGTCATCTCCGACGATGCAACAGGCGACACTTGCAACATGACCGCCCAACAGGTCACCATCACCGGCAATGCATCGGGCATCGCTTACTTAAGCGGCCTGACCAAAGACGATGGCAGCAGCCTTGCTTGGAACGTGCTGGCATCGAGCATGGAAGGCTACAACAACTTCCAGAGCGCGAAGAATTCGGGCTACTACCTCAGCAGCCCGCAGGGCAGCACGCCTTATGCCACCAACGTCTCGACTTCGGGGCACTGGGTCTATGCAAGCAACCTGCTGAGCTCGGACGATGGCTACTTCCTCTACTACAACGCTTCCGATGATGTGAACGCGTTCTACCAAAGCGCCACCACGCCTAACCAGGTTTACCTCTACACCTGGCAGACCAAGATGTCGTATGCTTTTGGCGAAGGGGGTGAGTAGCGGCCATGAAGGCACGTATTGCTGAAAAGTTTAAGAGCCAAGATGGCGCTACTCTGCTTTTTGCGCTGCTGGCACTCGTTGTGGTTGTCATGGTGAGCATCGTCATCTTGGGCGCTGCGGTCAGCGGCGTTACGCGCCTGAACCGCGAGAAGGCTCTGACCCAGCAGCAGCTGACGCTTGAATCTGCTGCGCAGTTGGTGGCCGGTTGCGTGAACGACGGCATCACCTACACCACCACCGAGACGGTGATCGTTTCTGAGGGCGATCGCTACGGCGAGGTGATCAGCGAGAGCGCAGAGGAGTGCAACCCCTCCCGCTTCAGCGCCTACATCAAAGAAGGCACCACCTACGTTGAAACGTTCGGCTCGAACTTCAGCACGGGCAGCATGACGGTTAAAGAAGGCGACTCCTCGGTGGATGTAGCCATGACCCTTGCCCACGGCGAGCACCCCGAGGAGCAGGCCGATAAGAACTATCTCTTGAGCTTTGAGTTCACCATGAGCGACAGCACGGAATCCATCATGATGTACATGGAGTGCAGCAACAAGAGCACTGACGTCACCAAGCGCGGCACCTATGAAGAAACTGATGGTAGCGGCAAGAAGGTCACCTACGACACCGAGACCCGTGAAGTCAAATACACGTGGGCGGCTCCTGAGCTGCAGGCCTATGCAGGAAGTGAGAACTGATGATGCGCTTGAAGGGCATAATGCAGCGCATTAAGAGCACGGCAGGTGAGACCCTGACCGAGACGCTGTGTGCTGTTCTCATCATCGTCATGTGCTTTACCATCCTGTGTGGTGCCATCGTGACGGCTGCCCGCGTTAACAGCAAATACGAAAACGTCGACACGGCGTTTCACACCACCGAAGCCGATACCGTTAAAGGCACCACAGCAAGCATCTCGGGCAGTGTGAGCTACTCCTCCATTGATGTGACTGAGCACACCACTGAGCAGGACTATGTCTTCTACGAGGCGAGCAATGAGTAGGCGGTTGCAGGCGATACGCGCCCGCCTGAAAGGGCGCCTGAGCAGCACCGCAGGCTTCACCTTGGGTGAGGTCATGGTCACGGTGATCATCGTGGGGCTGGTGGCCGTGGGCCTGACGCAGGCCGTGGGCCTTGGCAGCCACCAATACATCAAGTCGCTGCGCACGTCTGAGTCGAAGGTTTTGACTTCCACGCTTGAGACCGTCATCGGCAACGAGCTGCGCAACACCACCAAGTTCACCGTCCAGACCGATTCTGGTGAAGAGATCGACTTCAGCTCTGACGATATGAGCACCGAAGGAAGCGGCACGGTCACGCAATTTTTGAGCGTTACCTATTCCAATGTGAACACCCCCACGCACTTCGCCTCTCTCGACTCCGATGGCAACGTGCTAGATAGCTCGCAGTATGGCCAGGTGGCCCTGGGCGGCACTGCCGATGGCAGCGACTACTACAACCTGATTTTGGGTGCCGGTTCCTACACCACCGGGCTGACCGCGCGTGTGGATTCCGTCACCTACGACAGCTCGACCTGCCTGTTTACGGTCACGGTGAGCATTGGCGTGGGCCAAGACGAGGCCTATTCCTCCACCACCTTCAATGTGCGCGCCCTCAACTTCATCCACGGCGTCACCACGAGTGGGGAAGAGGCAAACACCTACACAGTGACCTTCGATGCCAACGGCGGCAGCGGCTCTATGAGTAGTTAGACCATGAGCTGCTTGGAGGCCGGGGAGCTGAACACCAACGAGTTCACCCGCGACGGCTACAGCTTCACCGGCTGGAACACCGCTGCCGATGGCTCAGGCACGGCCTATGCTGAAAACGAGTCCGTCCTGCTGAGCACCTACGACGGTGCCACCGTGACGCTGTATGCACAGTGGGGCCAGGGCACTCACACGGTGACCTACTATGTTGACGGCAGCGTGGCTTCCACGCAGCAGGTAAACAACGGCGAAAAAGCCACGCAATGGCAGCCGCAAGCTCAGACCGGCTACAACTTCAAGGGCTGGTACACCGATTCCGCTTGCACCACAAGCTTCGACTTCAACACAGCCATCGACAACGACGTAGCCCTCTACGGCAAATGGGTTGCCTGGACGTTTACCATTATGTTCCATAAGAATGGCGGCAGCGGCTCCATGAGCAGCATAGAGGTGGAGTATGGAAAGTCTTACACCTTGCCGAAAAACACATTCACGTACTCCAACGGGTGGGGGCCGTGGGCGCAGCGGTACTCCTTCAGCGGCTGGAACACAAGCGCCAGCGGCAAAGGCGTACTCAGCTACGCCGATCAAGGCACGCTCGAGGTTAACGAGGACTTCGTCACCAAACTGAACTTCAATGAAAGCGGGCGCTCGCTAATACTGTATGCCCAGTGGACGCGCTAGTCGCTGCATAAGGTCAAAATTGCAGGTAAACGGCATAATGCGGGAGAAATTTACGCTCAAAATGCGAAAATAAGCACCGTCCCAGATTTCAATTTAGCCAATTTTTGCATGCGAGAAGATATTTTGCGTGAGGAACTATATACTGCAAAGTACGTTCACTATCGCTCATCAGGGGCGATTGGAAAGAAAGGATGATCATCATGAAAGATATGATCAAAAAGGTGCGCGAGGAAAACGGTGGTTTTACCTTGGCTGAGCTTTTGATTGTTGTTGCAATCATCGCCGTCCTGGTCGCAATCGCCATCCCTGTGTTCACCGCTGCACTGCACAACAGCAAGGCTGCAACCGACGAGGCTAACGCCCGCTCCCTGTACGCCGACCTCCAGGCCGACTACCTGGCCAACGCTGCTTCTAGCTACACTGAGGCTACTTGGGATTCTTCTCTCAAGGATGGCGTCACGTTCAACGGCAGCTCTAGTGACAAGTTCACGCTGAGCGACGGCGAAGAAATCACGATGGTTGACTCCGACGATACCATTTCTCTCTCCTTTACCGAAGGCGAGGGCTGGGGCGTCGAGTTCAAGTGTGGTGACACCGACAAGACCTGGGGCATCCAGTAGTCTCTAGCTTCAACAGCTAAAACTCTCGAGAGGGCTCGCATCCGCGGGCCCTTTCCTTTTGCCCCCACCCCGCACACAATCCACCCCAGCCTGTATGCCTCCCGCATCAAAGCTCCCCAACTTGTGCTGAAACATCCGAAATCCCCAACTCCGATGCCTCCCGCATCAAAGTTCGCCAACTTCGGCTGAAACATCGGGGGGCACTGTGGAAACTGTTGAAAAATTTTTCCAATTTTCAGCTGAGGAAAAGTCCAATTTTCGTTGGAAGCAGTTCCAATTTAATTCTGAGTTTTGGTTAGGTTCGTCTGCTTTAGTGAGTTGCGGAAGACGTCGGCAAAAAGGAGGTCCCCGTGACGGTGCTCTACTCACAGAGAGCTTCGGCGTATATCTGGCAACTTGCGAGCTTTCGAGAGGCGAGACAGAACAAACAAGCAACGGTTATAAGCAAGGGAGTTGATGCAGCTCATATCGTTCCAACGGTTAGCAGGCTCCTCAATTCGCGCATGCAACTTCCACCGGACTGCACGCTGTCAGCGCGGCCTGCCGAGATTGCGAACATATCCAGGAAATATGGCCTTGAGGGCATGGCAGTAGATGTGTTCATAGGATGTAGTGGGTCAAGGCAAAGCGAGCTAATCCGTTGTCGGCGTCTCCCTCGAGAATTCAGACACATGCAGTTCGTTCGCCTCGAGCCTGATGTGTTCATCTGTACACCCGAAATGTGCCTGCTGCAACTCGCCCTGATTCTTCCACCAGAACAGCTATTGCTGCTGATGACAGAATGGTGTGGCAAATACGTGCTCGACAAATGCTTGCTGGGAGGTGTTGGGAAGCGCCAACCTTTGACGTCACCGCAAGGCATCCGCGAATTTGTTGACATGGCAGCGCGAAAGCATGGGTCGTACACATTGCGGGAAACAGCGCGCTTGATCAGGGCTGATTCGGAGTCGCCCCGGGAGAGCGTGTTCGGGATATGTCATTCGCTCGGCTGCAGCAACGGCGGGTATGGCCTGAGCCCCCTCTTGCTTAATGGCGAAGTTGAGCTGAGTGAAAGCGCGCGGCAACTTTACAACGTGGCGAAATGCCGATGCGACATTTACTACCCAACGGCACGGCTTGCTTTCGAATATCAAAGCAAAACTTACCATGAAGACTGGAATGCTCAGGAAAAAGATAAGTCGCGCATAGCTGCGCTTCAAATTATGGGAGTTGATGTTGTGGAGGTCTGCGCCAAGCAGGTCGAATCGAGAAAGGATATGGATGCACTCGCTCTTATCCCTGCCCGGCGGCTCGGGATTGCGCTTGATCTTTCAGATGGGGCTTATGCAGCAAAGAGGGATGCCCTCCAAAGTTCGCTACTCTCGCGCACAGAGTGGAATTTCCGGCGTCTTCTGGAGGCGTAGCTCCGCACACAGCTTCCTCGGATCTGTATGCCGCGGGCATCAAAGATCGCCAACTTGTGCTGAAACATCGAAGCTGCCCGACTCCGATGCCTCCCGCACACAGCTTCCCCAACCTGTATGCCGCGGGCATCGAAGTTCCCCAACTTGTGCTGAAGCATCCGAAATCCCCGACTCCGATGCCTCCCGCACACAACTTCCCCAACCTGTATGCCGCGGGCATCGAAGTTCCCCAACTTGTGCTGAAGCAT
>R11__coassemble_747_pt1 | contig 20122 bp, 17 predicted proteins | sample R11__metabat2_low_PE_020 | metagenome-assembled genome bin R11 | reverse complement strand
TAACACCAAAGACCGGGCCCAAGGAAGGCTCACGCAGAGCAAGAATGGCGTTCTTACCAATCTTTTGCATGCCGTCGGCCAAGCCGATGCATGTGGTGGTCTTGCCCTCGCCTGCCGGCGTGGGGTTAATGGCGGTGACCAAGATGAGCTTGCCATCTTCGTCATTTGCGTGGTCGGCAAGATAGTTGAAGTCAATCTTTGCCTTGGTTTTGCCGTAGAACTCCAGATACTCTTCGCCAACTCCTGCCTTTTCGGCAATTTCAGCGATGGGTTTTGGTGTTACTGATTGGGCAATCTCGATATCACTGGGCATGGTGAAACCTCCAAACCTGTCGAGTTTTTGCGGGACTTTAAGGCCCGCTCCTTATGGTGAACAGTATTCCACTCTTTGGATTGATTTTGAAAGGCAATTTTTCGCACTGCAAAAATTGCATATAAAAATGCGCGGCCCCTATAAAAAGGGACCGCGCATCGGCCTGTTTTGTATCAGTCTTGTTTAAGCAGACTTTACAGGAAGCAGGTTCTCGCGGTACATGGTCAAGTAGTTCATGCACCACTCGTCTTGGCCTAGCAAAGCAGCAGTGGCAGCAACGGCGCCCTGAAGGTCTGCGCTCATCGGGTCCATGATGGCGGAATCCATGCCAGCGCACATGGCCAAGCAGGCAAACTGCATGTTGATGCAGCGGCGGGCGGGCATGCCAAAGGAGATATTGGAAAGACCGCTGGTGAAGTGCACACGGGGGAACTCTTCCTTGATCAAGCGGACGCCCTCCATGAAGTTTGCCATGGAGTCGCCTTTGGTTGCCAGGGTGGTGACCAACGGGTCGATGAAGACGCGGTCGTGGTCGATGCCATATTTGTCGCACTCAGCCATGATTTCCTTTGCAATGGCGAGCTTGGTAGGCGGATCATCCGGGATGCCGTCGTTGTTGCAGGTCAAAGCAACGACCTTCCACTCGGTATCGGCGATTGCCGGGAAGATAGCCTCAATCTTGCCGTCCTCCATAGAGACGGAGTTGATCATGCCAGGCTTGTTGGCAAGCTTCATGCAGTCGAGCAGAATCTGAGGGTCGGAGCTATCAAGGCAAAGGGGCAGATCGGAGTTGGCCTGAGCCAGGCCAATAAGCCATTCCATGACCTCCATCTCGCGCTCGGCCTCAACGCCAGCGCAGATGTCGAGATAATCCGCATGACCAGCAACCTGACCTGCGATAATCTCCTTGATGTAGTCTTCATCTTTGGCCTCGATAGCAGCCAAAGTCTTGGGGATGAAGCCGTTGAGCTTCTCGCCAATGATAATCATGGGCCGTGCTCCCTTCTTGTGGGATTTATAGACACTTACAGGTTACGACCAAAGCATCTGCTAAATTCCAACATCAACTGAATTAATTAATGCATTCTAGGGAGCAAAAAAGAGGCGGCCGGCCCACACTTCGTAGGCCGGCCGCCTTTGCAAGCAAAAGTTAATCTGCTTTGCCGCCTGGATTTCCATCCATGCCGATCTTTACCGGAATGCGATTAGCGGCGTTGTCGCGCTTGTGTGTGTAATTGCTCCATGCGCTGGTCTGCCAATATTCCCAATTGTTGGGAGGCGTGATGAACGAACGCATGCGCCAGTGCTCGTCGTATTTGTCAAGGCGGTGATAAGCCTTATACCAGATACAGTAGCGTGAGTTGGGATACTTCTCGCACCAGCCGTCGTTGCTGCCGCCGCACGGTCCGTTGCGCTGGCTCTTGGGGCATTGCGCCATGGGGCAGCTGTAGATGGCGGCTTCTAGGCCGCAGTCGCCGCAATCAATGCAGCCATACAAAAATGCCTTGCCACCATGCTCGATATCGTGGGGCCGGTAAACACCCTTCTTTTTATCGCGGCGGTCCATGTTGTGGGCCAAAAGTTTGCAGAAACGCTTGTCGAGGGTGAGCACCCAATGGTGGAAGAAGCGGGACAGGCCATAGCGCTTATAAAGTTTGCGGTTACCCTTGTTCTCGGTGGGAACATCTGTGCTGTACTCTCCCCAACCGTCACCAAAGAGGAAATCTCCATCGGGCTTGCCGTAGGAAATCTTATGGGCCAGCTCCTCCCACTGCGGCAGCAGTTCCTCAGAGCGATCCAGCAGCTTAACCACCATATCGGCGTCTAAACCAAAACCGCCGATATGCACGCCTTGGTAACCCATGCCCTTGGCGATGGCAATCATCTCGGCGGCGCGCTCAATGCGCGCGCTGCGACCCTTATCTTCAGCAGCTGCTTCCTGCTCCAGCGTAGCCATCAATTCGTCACTGATGTAACAACCGGCGATAGTGCCAGCCTGCATCATCTTGGCGGCGCCGCGAGTCAGCAAGAAGATGTTGGCAATAAGTGGCGTGTCGTAGCCACGGCCGCGCAGATAGGTCTGCAGCTCCTTCATCTTTGCGGAGTCGTAGCCCAGCTGGGTGATGAGGAATTTCGCGCCGGCGATGATCTTTTTCTCTGCCTTCAAATACTGGGGGATGATCTCGCCCGTGCGATATTTGAAGGGGTTTACGCAGCCGCCGGCAAAGAAGTTCGCCTTTTCCTCACGAACCTCGCCTTTGCGAGTCTGCACCAACAAGCCCTCGTTCATATCGGCAGCCAGCATTTGGATGGTGACGCTGTCTAAATCGAAGGTGGGACGGCCTGTGCCGTTCCAGCCAGAGGTCTGGCAGTCGCCCGTCATAAACAGCATGTTTTCAAGGCCGTCGCGCTGCAGGGCATACAGCTGGCCTTGGATCTGGTTGCGCGCACGGTCTTTGCAGGTGAAGTGCGTTAAAGCGCAGATGCCTTCTGCTTCGAACTCCCGAGCAATGGCATCTGCCATAATTGCCGGGTTGCCGCTGGGGCAATCGGTGATTGAGATGGCGTGCACACGGCCCGTCTTGTAGACCTCACGCATGGTATCCATCTCATGCTGCTGGCCTGCTTCATTGGCGCCGCGCCCCGGAATCATCTCGACGGTGACGGCAAACTCGCCGCCTTCTATCGCTTCACGAAAACGGTTGGTCATGACATGCCTCCAATGTCGACTCTCAGATAGTGGAAACAATACTCCACTCTTGGGGTAAAAAGGCATGCAAATTATGAAAAGGCACCTAAAGAAAAAGAACACCCCTTCACATCGGAAAGGGGTGCTCTTCACAAGCGCGTGCGAGCTTTTAAGCTTTAGTCGAAGAATGAACGAGCAACCTCGGCGCACTCAACGGCGTCAGCGGTGTAAGCGTCTGCACCGATCTTGTCAGCAAACTCCTGGGTAACAGGTGCGCCGCCAACCATAATCTTCACGCCGCGCTCCTGGATGCCTGCATCCTGTAAAGCCTTAACAGCATCCTCCAAAGCCGGCAGGGTGGTGGTCAACAAAGCGCTGAGCAGAACAACCTTGCAGTCGGGGTTGTCGTTGACATACTTGACGGTGGTCTGCGGGTCAACGTCGACGCCCAGGTCGGCCATCTCAATGCCCTTGCCCTCAACCATCATGCGGCACAGGTTCTTGCCGATGTCGTGCATGTCGCCCTTAACGGTGGCGATAACGCCCTTGCCAACAACGCCTGCACCCGACTCCATCAAAAGCGGTTTGAGCAAGGCGGAGCCAGCGTTCATGGCGCGAGCGCACATCAGAACTTCCGGCATGAACATCTCACCGGACTTAAACTTCGGGCCAATGATGTTCATTGCAGCCATCAGGCCGCCGTCCAAAATCTCCTGGGCGCTCATGCCATCATCGATAGCCTGCTTGACGCCAGCCTCAACACCAGCAGCGTTACCCTTTTGTACGGCCTCTGAAATCTCATCAAGAATTGCCATGTTTTCTCTTTTCTCTCTGTGCGGCGGCATTCATGTTTTTGCGCCGCAGCGTTACCAAATTAGTAGACACCCTCGGTGCGCAGTGTGTCATACAGTGCCTCGAGATTTTCCTCGGGCATGCCATACATGCCGCCATCCAAATCGAAGCAATAGCCGCCGCCCGGAGCCACAACGTCCAGAAGTTTCTTGGTCTCTTCCACAACTTCTTGCTTGCTGCAGCGTGCCAAGGTCTGATACTTCATGCCACCGCAGATGCAGGCAACGTCGCCCAGTTCCTTCTTGGCCTGAGCAAAATCCACATCCTCGAAGTGGACGATGCACTTGCCCTTGGGCAGTTCCTTCAAGAACTCATAGCGAGTGTTGTATGGGCCCTCGGTGAAGATCAGCGGGATGGCACCCTGCTCGATCATCTTCTCGATCTGCGGCAGATAATACTTCCAATAGAAGTCGCGGTATTGCTCGGGGCTCATGAAGCCGTCCATGCCTTTGTGCATGAAGACATACATGAAGCGGTCCTTGCGCGGTGCGTTCCAGGTCAGGTTGCCCAAACCAACACCCACCACATACTCGAGGATCTTTTTGACCTCCTCCGGGTGCATGAACAAGTCCATTGAGGCGTTCATGGTGCCACGGATGAAGTTGGAGTACCAGTCAAACGGAACCATGCCCGGCATGCCGCCCATAACCGGCCAGCCAGCAGCTTCCATCTTGCCCGTCCAGGCACCGCACTTGCCGTAGTAAGCGCCCCACATGCCAGCGAGTTTCTGCATGTTGCCATACATTTCGGCAACCTCAGGCTGAGCAGCGGTGAATGCGATACCCTCATAGCCCAGCTTGGGGAAGAAGGCAGCACCGGTCTGGATCTTCTTCATGGGCTCAAAGACGCCATAAGCACGCGGCAAAATCTTGGTCAACATGGTCCAGGTGCGGTCCGTCATGAAGTCCTGGATCTCGTCGTCAAGAAGAGTCGGGAACTCAATGAACTGCTGGATGGAGTCTTCCGGCACACGGTCGTTGCCGTTTTCATCCTTGGGCATGCCCGGCCACAGGTAGCACTTGCAATCGGAGAGCTCCAACATGGGGCCATAGCCCTCAAACACCGAACCGACGCCAATTGCGGTGTCAGGCTCATAGGTGCGCACAAAATCCTCGACATCGTCCAGTGCCGTGTCTACATCGTAAAGGATCTGAGCCATCTTGTGGCCCTTGCGGATGTAGGGGAACTGGTTGGTGGTCGGTGCCAGAATCGGCACTCGGTCGGGCTCCTTCAATGCAATAGCATCGTGGATGCGGCCCATGCGCTCGGCATGCAGCTCTTCAGGGGTCTTCTCAGCCATACTTGCCTCCAAATCTTTTGGAACGGATTTCCCTGATGCAAACTCTAACGCCCTGCAGGTCAAATCTAGTATTCGCAAGTGCTTGCTGGTAATGCATTTTCTGAAATCAAGAAATTCGCATAGTGCAAGACAGCGCGGTATCATCAACCTACAAAGGCTGTTCAAGCCCCGAACCCAAAGGACTTAACCACCATGCAAATTGAAATCAACGGCAAACTGTGCACACTCAGTGCTGAAGCACAAAATGTGCTCGAGGTGCTTCAAGTTGAGATGCCAGGGTTTATCGCACCATGCGGTGGCAATGGCACCTGCGGCAAATGTACTGTTGAAGTGTTGGACGCTTACGGTGCGCATGAAGAGCTCGCTTGTCAGCTGCAGCCTGTTGATGGCATGCGCATAAATGCCCACACAGCCGGCGACATGCTGGTGGAAGGCAGCACGAGTGCTAAAACGAGCGCCGCAAAAGCGCCCAGCACGTGCGGCATTGCCGTTGACTTGGGCACCACCACGGTTGCCTGCCAGCTCATAGACCTTGAAAGCAAACAGATTCTTGCAACGGCAGGACGGCCCAACCCGCAATCGGTTTTCGGGGCTGATGTCATCAGCCGCATCAGCGCCAGCGTCGACGGCAAACTCGAGGTTATGACCAGCACAATACGCACCTGCATCCAAGAGATGGCAGACGAGGTATGCACGCGTGCTGAAGTGGATGCAGACTACATCGAGCAGGTGACCGTGGCGGGAAACACCACCATGCAAAGCATCCTCGCTGGTATTGCCCCTGACCCGATTGGGGTCTCCCCCTTTGAGCCGCTAAGCAAATTTGGATGTGAGTGCGACCTCGGCTTTGCATGGCCTACCTATCTTGCACCTTGCGTCAGTGGCTATGTGGGTGGCGATATCACAGCAGGTTTGTTGGCATGCGACGTTCACCGCACAGAAGGCTTGTGTGTGTTTATGGACTTGGGCACCAACGGCGAGCTGGCATGTGGCAGCCATGAGGGCATCCTTGCTTGCGCCACCGCGGCTGGCCCCGTGTTTGAAGGGGCTGGCATCGCCTGCGGAATGCCCGCACAACCCGGGGCAATTAATGCAATATCGCTCACAGATGGTGTTCTTTTGAACGAAACAGTGGGTGATGTGGCACCAATAGGCATTTGCGGCTCAGGCTTGGTGGACGGCATCGCCTTGCTACTTGACATCGGCGTTGTTGACGAAAGCGGACGCATGTTGGAGGCAGACGAGGCCCCTGCGGCGTGGGCAAGCCATATTGTTACCCGCAATGAGCGGCCAGCTTTTTTGCTGGATGAAGCAGCAGATGTCTACATCGGGCAGGCAGATGTGCGCAATGTTCAGCTGGCAAAAGCGGCCATTTGCGCCGGCGTGGTGACCCTGCTTGAAAAGGGCAACTGGACGTGCGCTGATGTCGCTAAGCTGCAGCTTGCAGGTGGCTTTGGCAAAGCACTCAACACAAGCAGTGCCGCCCGCATCGGTCTGTTTCCGTCAGAGCTGTTTGACCGCGCGGTCGCTGTGGGCAACACCTCTCTTGCAGGAGCCGCCCTGATGCTGATGAACGCAGATGCCCGCACCCAAGCCCAACAAATCGCAGATGAATGCGCCTATACTGAGCTCTCATGCGACATGGCCTTCAACATGCACTACATCGACCAGATGGCCTTTTAAGGGTTGTGTTTCTCTCGGCCTTTAGTCGTGTTAGCATTTCTTCGACGACCCATTTAAAGCGGGAGAACCTATGCGAAAAGTGATTACTGCCTTACTTCTCAGCTGCCTGTGCGCATGCGCCGCCATCATTGTGGGGTGCCAAGCTAACACCACTGCAGACGAAGACTGGCATACCGGCCCCCACCCCGAGACTATCGAGATAACGCAAGACACCATTCCGGCCGAGATGTTTCACACTCCTTCGCAGGCGGGCAGCTATGAGCGCCTTGACTACGAGGGCATCTCGCTGGGTGAGACCTCCGAAAAATATGCCTATGTATACCTGCCATATGGCTATGATGCCTCCGACACCGAAACCCGCTACGATGTGATGTATCTCTTTCATGGCTACGGAGGCGACATCACCACCTTCATGGGTAGCCCCGACTCCCCACGCGATCTAAAGACAGTTGTTGACAACCTCATTGCCAACAATTCTATGAACCCCATGATCATCGTCAGCGCCACGTTCTACCCTGCCAATGGTGGCCCCGATATCGATATGGATGCCTTTGCCGACTACAAAACCGAGCTCATCGAGCGGCTCATCCCAGCCGTGGAAGGCACCTATAACACCTATGCCACCTCTACAGATGCCGCTGGCATCAAAGCCTCTCGCGACCACCGCATATTCGCTGGGTTTTCCATGGGAGGTGCCATGGTGTGCCAGCACATGGCAACGTGCATGGATTATTTCCGCTATTGGCTGTGCATGAGCGGTGCCATTTATTGGGCCGTGCACGACTATGGCGACAGCTATGGCAATGTAGGCGACGGTGCATGGGTTGGCGACTATCTGGCCCAGCACATCCAAGAGCAAGGCTACGGCTCAAATGACTTTTACCTGTATATGGTGACGGGCACCAGCGATGTTGCCTACGACGATATGCTCAAGCAAGTCAGCGCCCTTGAAAGCAACGACTTCTTTGTATTTGATAACGAAACTGCCACCGGCAACGCAAGTTTTTGGTTGGGCGAAGATGAGCACCACAACTACCAGGCCAAGCGGCGCTACCTCTATAATGCGCTGCCGGTGCTTTCGGCCCTTATAAACAAACAGGCGGCCAGCGCATCTTAAGCGCCAAGCCACCTGTGTATGTTTAAACGACCTGTCTACGCGTCTAGAACAGGCTGATACCCGCCGAGAACGTAAACGCCAACAAAAGCACGGCTCCGGCGATATCGACGATGCCAAGGATGCGCCCTGCCTTTGCCAAGGTGTTGTTGCTGCCAGCATTCAGATCTGACGTGCCCAAACCGATGGCAACCGCACCTAAGACGATGCCGCAAACAAGCAGGCCGATAATGCCGCAAACAAGCGAACCAATAGCCTTGCCTGAAGCAGGCTGCGGTGCAGAAGTAGCCGGCTGTGTGTAGGGCGTCTGGCTGGAGTTGCCGGCACCCGCGTTAGTGTAGGCAGGCGGTTGGACCTGCTGCATCTGCTGGTCCTGCTGCAGTTGTTGCGGCTGCTGGTCCTGCTGAGGGGAGCCGCAGTTCGGGCAAAACTTAGTATCGTTAGCGATCTCTGAACCGCAATAAGGGCAATAGGCCATGACAACATTCCTTTCATGAAAGCGCGAGTCAGACTGAAGAGGCTGCCACGCTTTTTGCTCAAGGGTTACTCCAACAGTGTACCGTCTAAATTGAAGGTGACAACGTTCAAATCGAGCGCTTTGCCAGAGGCCTCGATGGCGCGGCGCACCGCCATCTCAAGGCCGCCGCAGCACGGCACCGTCATGCGGGCCATCTGAATGCTTTGGATATCGTTATCAGCAATGATGCGGGTCAGCTTTTCGGAGTAATCCACCATATCCAGTTTGGGGCAGCCGATGATGGTGACCTTGCCGCGCATATAGGCCGCATGGAAGTTGCCATGGGCAAAGGCGGTGCAATCCGCCGCAATGAGCAGATCACAGCCGTTGAAATAAGGTGCAGACGTTGGCACCAGCTTGATCTGGATGGGCCAGGTTGCAATCTCGTTTGCCACCTGCGGCGTTTGTGACGTCTCCCCCTCAGCCTCGCGCTCAAAGGTCTGCATGCGCGAGCCAGGGCAGCCACTCTGTTGATTCGTGGCAGCCAGATGCTCTTTCACCGCAGCTTCGTCATAGGCTGCCGCTTCCCGCTCCACAAAATGGATGGCATCCATCGGGCACGCAGGCAAGCAATCGCCCAGACCGTCGCAGTAGTCGTCACGCATCAAGCGCGCACGCCCGCCCACCATGGCAATAGCGCCCTCATGGCAGGCATCTGCACATGAGCCACACCCGTTGCAGCGTGCCGAATCAATCTCGATAACTCTCCTAATGGCCATCTCAACCCTCCAAACATTTTTAGGTGTTACATCAAACTCTCAGCGCTGCACTATAGCGGCTCGACCCCTTAAATCAATATGGGAAAAGCCCGATACCTGTGCCCGCTGCCGCCTATGAAAACCGGGCAATCAGTGCGCTGTTGCCAGCTTCTATCGCTGCTTGCGTTTGCTCAAGCAGGCGCGCTTCGTCTAAAGCCCCTTGCGCATGAAACACGCACGCCGCCCCGGCGTCACTGCCACAAGCAATGCACCCTCCCAATGCCGCCACCTGTTCAATGGCTGCAATCTGTTCCTCAAGAATGCGGCTAAGCACACCGTTGGGAAACCGCCCCGTGCCAATCAGGTTAGCAACAGGTGCCAGCGTGGGGACCCATATGGTGCTGCTTTGGGCAAGCAGCTCGCGCGTGGCGGTGCTTGTGTAATAGCCGTGCTCGATGCTATCCACCCCCGCCTGAACGCCCGCTCGCACCGCTGCGTCACCATTAGCATGCGCCATCACAGCAAGCCCCTTGCCATGTGCATAGTGGACCATCTCGGCTACCTGCTCGGCTGGGCGCGGTTCGCTGGTGATAACGCCATATGTTCCAAAGTCGAGAATGCCGCTAATCATAAGTTTGATGAAGCGGGCACCCGCATCAATCGCCTCATCAACGCAGCGCCTGTAGCTCACCATATCGGTGTAGGTTTTGCCAATAAAGGAGCCATATGTGCCCTCTTGGCTTAAAGGCCAGGCAGGGCTGATATAGGTAATGCCGACTTCGCTGGCCAGGCGTTGCGCCGCAAGGGAAGCACCGAACTTGTCTCCGCCATCGCGCACAAAGGTGATGCCTGTTTGCGCATAAGCGTTCAATGCTTCGCGCACAGAACGTTTATCCACTGCATCTTCGTGTCGCGCAAAAGCTGCCCGCCAATCACCGCCGCTTAGCGCCATATGCGCATGGCATTCAGCTTTCATACCCAGTTTTCCTTCCTCGTTTTGGCACACATTGCCGCATCTGGGTAAACTATACTGCTAAAGACTGCTTATGAACCCCTCGGCAAGGAGCGCCCATGAACTGCACCAACTGTGGCATAGAAGTTCCCGATGAGGCACAAACCTGCCCGGCGTGCGGTGCAGACCTCACGCCCTCCCCTACTGCTGAACAGCAGTCCCAACCTTCACCCAACAAGGCCAAACGCATTGCCATCATTGTGGTTGCCGCCGTGGTGCTCATCGCACTCATTGCTGGCATCGTGTTTTGGCAAGCAAGCGTGAGAAAGGCCGGGAAGGCCGCTCACAGCCAACACACCGTCGTGCTCAGCATTGTGGCTGCAGGCTATGACGATGCAACGGCCACGCGCTTTCCGGTGCAAATTGACGGGGAAGACTTGGATGGAGACGCCGTCAGCGAGGTGCAATTTGCAAACATCGATGGCAGCGGTGTCGAGTTGCGCCAGGGCGAGTACACCCTGACGCTTCCTGCCGGGCCTATGGATGAAAACGGCACACTCTGGTTGGCCCCAGAGACGCAAATCGAGGTCACCGTGCCAGCAGGTCTAAGCGAAGATGCCACCTGGAGTGGCAACACAGGCACACTTATTGTCTACGCTGAAGCAGACGTAATGCAAATTACCGATGACCAAATCGAGCTTGCCAAAACATACGCCGCGCAAGACAGCGAGCGCGCTGAGCGAGCAAACACCTGCGCTGATGCAGTAAAGGCCGCCCGCGATAGCGCAACGCAAAGCGCAAGCGACGAACAAAACGCAAAAGAGGAAGCCGCCAAAAAGGCCGCTGAGGAAACCGCTGCTGCTGAGCAAGCAGCTGATGAAGCCGCAAAGAAGGCCGCCGAGGAGGCCAACACAAATGCTGCAAACCTGAAAGCGGCCATCAGTAAAATCGGAGGTTGGTGGCAATCGCAAGACGAAGATGGCGCTTACCTGCTCCACATCGACGACACGACAGCGTATTGCTATAGCATCACCCCGGCGCAAGATGAAGATGGCAACGAAATCTCGCTTTTTGATTCTGAAGGGCTCTCAGAGGCCACCATCTCCTTGAGAAAGAAGGCGGCACTGAGCGTATCGAAGGGCACCGATGGAGATACGACCTATTATTCAGTCAAAGGCATAGAGTCCTACGAGTATCGATGGTATGCCAACAACGCCGATTACCTGACACCCAAAGATACCGGCAGCGATACGCGCAGCTATAAACGCCTCACTGATGTGCCAAACAGCATCTTGACGCAGGCAAAAAAGCTCGAGAAATAAGCTACTTCTTTAAGACCCAACGAAGACCTTCAGAGCAGACGGCGCAAGCGTGATGTGGTAGCTGTCTGCAATATGGGGTTCGCCATCGACTTGGCACGCCGGGCGCTTGTCAAAGCTGAGCGCCAGCTCAGAGGCGCGCAAAAATTCAACAATATCCGAATCGACGTGCTTGCCGTCTTTTGCCTTCAAGAAGGTGTAAGTGCCTTTGACCTTGCCTACCGGGCCATGGGCAATGCAAATGTCGAGCAAGCCGTCGTTGATGGAGGCGTTGGGGCATATATGAAACCCGCCGCCATAGGTTGGGCCAACCTGCACTGCAATCAAAAGGCACTGGCCTGTGCGCACACATGCATCCGCATCAGGGCCTGCGGCAATCTCAAGGGAGAACTCGTAGTTATCCATGTGATGAAGAATCTGATCAAGGCCTTCTTGCAAGTAGAGCATAGTGCCCGCCTTGCCACCCTTCTTTCGGCGCTCAACGGTGCCCAAAGCGATGGCCGCATCCAGACCAAACGACAACGTCTCGGTGAAGTATTCGCCGTTGCAGCACCCTAAATCGGCATCGACCAGGTGCTCTTGTAGCAGTTGATGCACGGCTGTATCGAGCGTTTCGCTCATCTGCAGGGTGCGGGCATAGTCGTTGCCGCTTCCGACGGGGATGACGCCTAAAGTGCGGCAGCTGGTTTCATTGAGCATCATGCCATTGGCAATTTCATGAACGATGCCATCGCCGCCAAGCGCAATAACAGCGCTGTAGTTTGCGCCTTGTGTAGCCATAAAGTCTTTGGCATGCCCAGGCTGTTCGGTCATGAAGACTTCAAGCTCGCCGCGGCCCTCAAGGCCATGGCGCAAAATCTCTGCTGCAGTCGTGGCGGCTGCCGCACCGCGCCCGCTTTGTGCAGCCGGGTTTGCAATCAGCACTGTTCGCTCAAAAATGCTCATGGGGCCTCACTTTTCTTGTGCAGGTGTGCAAGCACACGATACCACGACACAACAAAGCGGGGGCAACCGTTTGAAGGCTACCCCCGCTTTGTTGTTTAGCGCAATTATTTTGCGAGACCTTCTTCTTCGAGATATTGCTTCAAGACATCCTCCCACGAAGGGATCTCTGCTCCCAGCATCTCGAGCATCAAGCTTTCAAGCACCACCTGCTCGGCAGTGACTAAATCGGTCTCGGGTTTGAGCACCGCAGCCGGGTCATAACCGCAGATTTCCAAAGCACGCGCAGCCAAATCGTAGCGGCTTGCCACACCAGTGGGTGCAATGTGGAAGGTGCCCGTCACGTCAGCCTCAATGGCCTTCATCATGATATCGACATACATCTTCACCGAGCACGGAGCGGCAAACTGGTCGGTGCGGGCTGCATAAGTCTCGCCTGCAGCAGCTGCATCCAAGCATGCCTTCATGCGCCCACCCTGCACATAGTAAAGCCATGAAGCGCGCAGGATGATGTGATCGTTCATGGTGTCGCGCACCATCATCTCGCCAGCGCGCTTCGACTTGCCATATGGCGTGTCGGGGTGCGGGTTGTCAAACTCGTTAACCGGCTCGCGCAAGCGAGCAGCAAACACATCGTCGGTGGAGATGTGCACCAACTTGGCGCCAACGCTGTTAGCAGCTAAAGCAACGTTGCGCGCACCCAACGCGTTGACCTCATAGGCCTTGATGCGGTTACTCAAACCAGTTGCGGCACGAGGAATGCCCGCACAGTTGATAACAACATCTGGCTGAATCTCTGATGCAAAAATCTCAAGGCGGTCGGTCTCAGCAACAGAAAGCTCGGTATCAGTGCCGATTACCTCGTAGCCTGCCGCACTCAAACGCCGGGAAACCTCGGCACCCAAAAAGCCTTTTGCGCCTGTTATCCAAATCTTTTTCATTGTTCTTCAGCCCTTCTTTTTATGCGGCAGCTTCTCCGCCATTCGCGGTCTTTTTGCCGATGAACTTCTGCACAACGACAATAACAACCAACACGGCAAGACCAATGCCATTGAACATGACAACCTGCATATCTGCAAGGCCTGCAAGCGGAATCATCAGCAAAATGCCCGCAGCAATCAAAAGCAACCTAAACAGCGGGTTGATTTTGCCCATCAAGTGCCCGTTGAGGCCGGCAGCAACGCTGAACAAGCCGACCATGGCAATAATTGTGTTGATGATGCCCCATACGATGGTTGCGTCGCCTTCCATGATCAAGGTGGGATAGAACGCAAAGATGTAAGGAACGATGAAGGCGGCGATGGCCAGCTTGGCTGCATTGACAGCGGTCTTCATAGGCTTGGACTTAGCAATAGCCGAGCCTGCATAGGCCGCCAAAGCAACCGGCGGGGTGATGTCGGCCACGATGCCAAAGTAGAACACGAAGAAGTGAGCGCACACCTGGCTGATGCCCAGTTGCATGAGGATGGGAGCGCAGGTGGCAGCCATGATGCAGTAGTTTGCCGTGGTGGGAACGCCCATGCCCAAAACGATGCAGCACAGCATGGTCAAAACCAGGCCGATAATGACCCAGTCGCCAGCAGCCATAACGATGACATTGATGAGCGTGGAAGCAAGGCCCGTAACGGTGATGCAGCCAGCAATCATGCCGGCCATGGCGCAAGCCACAGCCACGCTGATGGAGTTTTTAGCACCTGCGGCAAATGCGTCAGCGCAGGTCAGCAGTGCAATCTTGACGGTCTCGGCCAAAACAGAGCCAAAGCCTTGGCCTTCCTCGCGCTCACGCCAGTTGGTGAGCAGGAAGTTCAAGAAGCCAACCACAAAGGCGGCGGCGATGGAGACGGCAGCAGACATTGCCATGGTGAACACGCCGGCAGCAACCAGATACACCAGCAGCACCAGCGGCAAGATGAGGTAGCAGTTCTTGGCCAGATAGGACCACTTGGGCAGCTCTTCCATGGGGATGCCCTTCAAGCCCAGCTTCTTTGCCTCCAGGTGCACGGTGCAGAAGATGCCGGTGAAGTACAGCAAAGCAGGGATGATGGCTTTTGCGGCAACCTCGATATAAGGGATGCCCATGTATTCAGCCATCAAGAAGGCCGCCGCACCCATGATAGGCGGCATGATCTGGCCACCCGTGGAGCTTGCGGCCTCGACAGCGCCGGCAAACTCAGGCTTGTAGCCGGTCTTTTTCATCATGGGGATGGTGACAGAACCGGTGGTGACAGTGTTACCAACGGAGGAGCCAGACACCATGCCGCACAGAGCTGAGGAGATGACGGCAACCTTTGCTGCGCCGCCGCTTGACCAGCCTGCAATGCGGTTTGCAAAGCTGATGAAGAAGTTGGCAATGCCGGTGCGCTCGAGGAAGGCGCCAAAGATGATGAACAAAACGATGTAGGTGTAGCACACGTTGGTGGGTGTGCCGATGATGCCACGGGTGGTGTAGAACAGCTTCTGAACAATCTTGCTCAGCGCACCGAGGAAATCGGGATTATAGCTGAACTGATAGTAGAAGGCGTAGATAATAAGACAGCCCACGACCACAATGATGGGGATGCCAACGCAGCGACGGCAGAGCTCCATCGTCACCAGAATGCCAATAACGCCCAAGACCACGTGAATGGTCTCAATGCGAGCACCCATCAGCAGGATGTCGGTGCAGTTGATGGCAAAATACATAAACGACCCAAAGCCGGCCAGTGCCAAGACGATGTCATACCAAGGAATATGGTTGACCTTGTGCTTTTTCTTGTTGGCCGGGTAGACCATAAAGCCAATAAGGATGACGAAAGCCAAGAAGCGGGCCAAGCGAGCCTCAGCCTGCTCAGTTGAAAGCAGAGTCATGCCAAGGCAGTAAACCGAGAAAAGCACCATCAGCGCCGTGACAACAATCTTGGGAATACCTTCCCAAATGCGCGTGTTGGACTCCTGGTCATATTTGCGCATAATTTCGTCGACATCGACATCGGTTTCTTCCTGGGCGTCTTGCTGCGCTGCCTCGGTAATCTCGGCTGCCAGCTCCTCGTCTTTTTTCTTCTTGAACAAAGCCATATGCACCTTCCTCCTTGCATCTGTTCGCGCTCAAACTCCCTCATTTAAGCTCGCGGCTGGCTTCACCTGCAAACAGCAATGAAACCACTCGCAAACTCAAATGTTGTTTATACGCAAGGGCTGCAGCGACTTGCCAGCCGTTACAGCCCTTACGTATATGTGCACGCAAAAACGTGCCGATCAGTCAGTAACTACTTGGTGGAAACAGTAGCGCCCTGCTCCTCGAAGTACTTGGCTGCACCGGCATGGTAAGGCACGGTGTTGATGGAGGTAGCCTTCTCGAGGTTGATCTCGGCATACTTAGCATGTGCGTCTGCATTGTCCTTAGCGCCGTCGAAGATGGACTTCACGAAGTTGTAAACAGCATCCTCGGAGACGGAGTCGTTGGCAATGATGACAGCCTGCACGGAGACGGTGGTGGTGTCGGTGGTCACGCCGTCATAGGTGTTAGCAGGAATGGTGGTTGCAGAGTAGTACGGGGAGGATGCAGTCAGCTTGTTGACATGCTCCTCATCCATGGAGACCAGGTAGGCCTGCTTGGAGGTGGACAGGTCGGTGATGGAGGTGGTGGGAGCACCAGCCACAACGAAGGCTGCATCGATCTTGTTGTCCTTCAGAGAATCGGTGGAGTCACCGAAGTCCTGATACACAGCGCTGATGTCGCTGTCGACATCCAGGCCATAGGCCTCGAGCACGTCAACGGCGTTGAAGTAGACGCCAGAACCAGTAGCGCCAACGGAAACGGTCTTGCCCTTCAGATCCTCAACAGTCTTGATGTCGGGGTCGCAGGTGACAATCTGAACAGTCTCGTCATACAGAGCAGCAACAACGGAGAAGCCCTCGTAGGCTGCACCGTCAAACAGACGCTCGCCGTTGTAGGCATAAGCCAAAACGTCGCCCTGGCAGAATGCCAGCTCAGCCTCGTTGTCCTCGAGAGCCTGGACGTTAGCCTGAGAGCCATTGCCGCTCAGTGCGGTGATGCTGACGCCAGCATTGTTGGTGGCGTAGTTGGCCAAAACGGTGCCGAATGCATAGTAGGTGCCAGACTCGCCGCCGGTGACAAAGCGCAGGTCCTGGCTGGAGCTTGCAGTGGAGCTGGAGCTGGAGCTGTCGTCGGAGCTGGAATCACTGGAGCTGCTGGAGCTACCGCAGCCCATCAGAGACACGGCGAGCAGACCGGCACATGCAATGCTGGCTGCTGCAATAAACTTCTTCTTCATTAACTTACCTTTCCTTTGAGGGTTTCCTTACAGGCATGACATAAAAAAGAATGTCTGAAACCAGACTGCATACTAGCGCCAAACCCCTAGCACAAAACCGCTCATCGCGCATCTGTAACCGTAAAGTAACAAAATTAGTCGGTGAGGGTACAAAAATATTTTGTTGAAGATTATGATTGCCGCCGTTGACTTCATAAGGAGGCAAACATGTCGTTGGAGACATGGGACTGGTTCATAGAAATAGTGCACGCAGGAAACCTGACGCGCGCTGCTGAGGAACTCGATATCAAGCAGCAGACTTTGAGCGCGCGGCTGGCAACTCTTGAAAAGGAACTCGGCGCCAAACTCGTCTTGCGCAAGACTCCCCTCTCGCTAACGCCGGCCGGCGAGGCGTTTTATGCCTTTGCCGTTGACCAGCAAGAGGCATCCCAGCGCATGCAGCGACGTGTAAGCGAAGCTTCTGAAGGCGAATCCGGCGTGCTCAAGATTGCCATATCGAACATGCGCGGCCGCATTATGATGCCTGCTGTCATATCGGAGTTTCATAAAGGCTTTCCCGGTGTGCGCATCGAGCTTATTGAGGGTACGAATGAAGAACTGCTCGGGCTTGCTGAGCGCGGCGAGGTTGACATTGTTGTAGCCCGTTTCGACCGCTCGCACCCCGGTATCACTGCCCGCTCCTTGTTTGAGGAAGAGGTGGTACTAGCTGTGCACCCCCGCCTTCTTGAAGAAGCCCTCGGCGTAAGCGCTGAGGAGGCGGTAGCACGCGTTGAAACCGAAGGCCTCTCTTGTTTGCATACATGCCCGTTCTTGCTGGAAGAGGACGACGACTTGGCAGGGCGCATTGGGCGTGCCGAGCTCAAGAAGGCCCGCATCAAACACGAAGGCGTGGTGAAGTGCGAAAGCATGGCAATCCTTCTGGGCTTGGCGGCTGAAGGCCTCGGAGCAGTCTTTTGCCCCGTCACTATGCTCAACGATGCAGCAGGGTTGACAAAGGATTTATGCCGCATCCACCTGAAAGACACCGAGCGCTACCAAATCAGCATTGGGCGCCCGGCAGATGCAGAGGCCTGGACGCCTGCCCAAGCCTTTGAAGACACCCTTGGCGCTCTTTTTGGTGAGTAGGGCTTTACGCGCCCAGCTGTTCCATTAAAGCGCCCAACACAACAGGCACCGCAGCAGCCACTTCGTCACTCAGGCCAATATAGAAATCCTGGGGCTCGTAGCATTTTGCTTGCACGCAGATGCAAGTCCACTCAGTCTCGTAGCCCGCCAGCGCCGCATTGCCAATAACATCGATAATGCGCAGGTCGTGCAAGGAGTGCATGACGGTGTTTTCAGCCATCTGCTCCGGTGTGAGGGTAAACACGCTGCCTGGGGCAATGTCAGGGTTTTTGCAGTCGATGATATCGATGACGATGATGCGGTCATGGCGCCTGATCCAAGGCACTAAGCCCATGCCCATAGTGCCGGCATCGAGCACGGGGGTGCGCTCGTCGCCTTCAGGCGGGCAAACCTCATCAGCACGAAACATGCTCATGAGCTGGTCGGCGTGAGCCTCATCCACATATTTCAGCGCCTCATCGCGCTCAGTTAGCACTTTGGCCATATGGGGGCCAAAGCCTTCGTCCATCATCAGCAGGTTTCCCACGCAGCAAATAAGGGGGTTGCTCTTAGCCATCGATAAACCCTTCTTGACGCAGTGCCTCTTCAAGCATGCCCACTGCCGTGCGGGTGTCGATACCGCTGGTCTCGATGGTTATATCGGCATAGCGCTCATACAGTGGATGGCGCTCATTGTAGAGGTCCTCCAAAGTAAAGTCGGCGGGCATCACCACACCACGAGCAGCCAAATCACTGCCAAGGCGCTTTTGCATCTCGGGCAGGGAAATGTCAATAAACACAACCACGCCGATGCTTCCAAGATGCTGCATTGCCTGCTCGCCATAGACGGCACTGCCACCAGTTGCGATGATGTGCCGCTCGCAATCCATGCCTGCGAGCACCTCGTTTTCAATTTTCTTGAAGCCATCGATGCCACGGCTGGCAATCAGCTCACTAAGCAGCGCATCGTAGCCTTCTTGAATCAGTAGGTCGGTATCGCAAAAGCGGTAGCCCAGCTTTTTTGCCAAAACGACGCCAAGCGTGCTCTTGCCTGCACCAGGCATTCCTATGAGGGTAATGTTGTTTTTCATGAGCGCTATTGTATGCGAAGGAAACCAAAATGGCCGCAGATGCGAGCACAAATGTCTGTCTGTGGGCAGGTACAATAGGCAGCATGCAACGTTTGAGAACAATCATCCCCTATTTGGTTTTGGCAATCTGCTTTGCGGCGCTTGTTGCCCGCAGCAGCATCTCGTTTTGCTGGGTGGATGAAAGCTTCTACCTCTCAATGGTGGACCGCCTATACCGAGGGTGCGTGCCCTTTGTGGATGAGTGGCACCCGGCACAAGTTTATGCGCCGCTGCTGCTGCCCTTTTATAGCGCTTATCTTGCCGCTACTGGTTCTGCTGATGGCGTCATCTATTTCTTTAGGCTTATCTACCTGCTCATTTCATTTGTTGTAGCACTGGCTGCCTATAAAATCCTGAGCCGCGACTTCAACCGTTTTGCAAGCCTTGGGGTTTGCATTAGCTACCTGTTTTATGTGCGCGCAAACATTCAGGGCATGAGTTATTACAGCTTGTGCACCACGTTCTTTTTCTGCGGATTGTTGGCTGCCTGGTGTGCCTATCGCAGCGAGCGCAGCGACGACGGCAACGCAAGTTGGGGGCGCATTTTGCGGCCACTGCTTTCAGGCGCGTTTTTCGGGCTTGCAATTATCTGCAACCCCTATGTGATCTTTGCCGCTTTTGCCGCATGCCTGGTTGCACTTGTCTGGCTTGCAGCGCACAAGCGCATGGGGCATTTCGTGCCCTTTGGCTGGGGCATAGCAGGTGCCGCTATCGTCGGCATCATCTATCTTTTGTATTTGTTTGGGCTGGCAGAGCCCGGCGACATCATCGCCAATGTGCACAACGTTTTATCAAGCCACGACGAAAACCTGACCGCCTTGGCACGTATCCCTAACTACTTCAAAGCGTTGTTCGTAAGCAAAGTTGGGTGCGCAGGCACTGTGCTGCTTGTTGTGTGTTTGGTTGTTCTGCGCGCAAAGCATGTGCAGATTACACCCCGCATCAAAGTGGCTGTGCTTGGATTTGACCTGGTGTTTTTTGCACTTGCCTGCATTGCAGCAGCCACAAGCACCCACCCCAACAAAATCTTTATTGCCTTTCTGGAATTTGCTGTGCCGGTCTATTTGCTCAGCGAGGATCTGCACCTGCGTGCCCACCCAGAAGTCTGCGCTTTTTGGCTGCCGGGCATCCTTTTGAGCGTGGTGTGGCAATATGCAAGCAACACCCAAGTCTGTGCCATCACCATCGGCTACTCCATCGCCTTTATGGGTGCGCTTATCACGGTGGCAGACGAG
>R11__coassemble_727_pt1 | contig 20425 bp, 19 predicted proteins | sample R11__metabat2_low_PE_020 | metagenome-assembled genome bin R11 | reverse complement strand
CGGGGCGCGGCTCAATCCTAGGATAGGTGGCAATGAGCACCGGCCCTTCGGTCTGGCCAAAGCCTTCGCGGATCTTCTTGCCGGTAAGCTTCTCCCACTGCACGTTGACCTCGGCGTTCAGAGGCTCGCCTGCTGTTGCAAAGTTCTCGATACTGCTCAAATCATAGGCCGCAACGTCTTCCTGAAGCATGAAACGATACATAGTAGGCGGTGCGCAGAAGGTAGTGAGTTTGTAATCCTGCATATGTTGCAGCAGGTTGGTGGGGATGAACTTCTTCATGTCATAGGCAAAGATGGTGGCACCAGCAATCCACTGGCCATAGATCTTGCCCCAGCCAAACTTGGCCCAGCCAGAATCGGTCACAGACATATGCAGCTTGTTCTCCTGCACCTGCTGCCAGTATTTCGCTGTCAAAATGTGGCCCAAGGGGTGAGCGAAGTTGTGCTGCACCATCTTAGGGTTGCCCGTGGTGCCGCTGGTGAAGTAGATGAGCATGATGTCTTTAGAAGTGACACCGGCCTCACCGCTCGGGCGCTCAAAGGTCTCGTTGTCGTTTGCAAGCAGCTCATCGAAGGGCTTCCAGCCTTCGCGGGTGCCGCCTACCACCAATTTGTGCTGCAAAGTGGGGATCTGCTCAGCAGCAGTGCCGGCCTGGGTGATGACATAATCATCATCAACGCAAACCATGGCCTTGATCTCAGCGGAATTGCCACGGTAGACAATGTCTTTGGTGGTCAGCTGCAAAGACGCAGGAATGATGATGGCGCCCAGTTTGCACAACGCCACTGCGTTGACCCAGTATTCCCAGCGGCGGCGCAAGATGCAAAACACCACATCGCCCTTACCGATGCCCATCTCTTTGTAAGCATTAGCCACGCGGTTGGACATGCGCGAGATATCGGTGAAGGTGAATTCCTTTTCATCGCCGTCGTCATCGCACCACAAAAGCGCGCGCTTCTCAGGCTCAACACGTGCCCATTCATCCACAACGTCATAGCCAAAATTGAAACGCTCAGGCACGTTAATCTTGAAGTTCGTATAGAAGTCCTCGTAGGAGTCAAACTCGATGCGGGGGCAATATTTGCTCAGTATGTAGTCCATTGATACGTGTTCCTTAAATCTATTCCGCAATGATAGTGACAAAGACAGCCCTCACGTCGCCGTGGCAACGCTGGCCATGGGGTACCTCGGGGTTGAAGTAGATGCTGTCGCCCTCATGAAGTTCAAACACCTCGTCACCCCAGAGCACATGGACGCAGCCTTCCAGCACCAAGTTGAACTCTTGGCCACCATGAGAAACGAGTTTTGCTGGCTCATGGGTGGGGTCAAGCTCCACCACCAGAGGCTGCATAATCTTGTCAGCAAAGCGCCAGGCCAAGTCCTCATAGGCATAGCCCGGGTAGCGGTCAACCTCTTTGCCGTGACCACGGCGCACCACCTGGTAGCTATCCAGCTTGGCTGCAGTGCCCGTCAAAATTTCGGTAAACTCAACGCCAAACTTGCGGGCCATATGGTAAATAGCGGAGATGGGTACGTCTTCGCCGGTCTGCTCCCAAGCAGTGTACGTCTCAACGCTTACTTCAAGATCGGCTGCCATATCTTCAATTGATACGTCACAGGCCTCGCGTAGGCCTTGGAGGCGCTGACCAATCTCTTGCATCTCATTAGCCATATCTACCAAACTCCCAACTTAAAATTTCTATTTAAACGGGTTTGCAACTAAGGGCGCACGGCCCGTTTTTACCGAACGAACATTCTACCATCAAACGCAGCGTATTTATGCATATGGCAGCATTAACAATGGGTTACTCAATAAAAAAACTGGGGCTGATTCAATCTCTCAGCCCCAGTTCACATTTTGGTGTTACCAGCTATTAGCTGTTCATACCAATCTCGAGGGCCTTCTTGTTAAGCGCTACCATGGCCTGCTTGCGGGCAGGTACGCACTTATCGATAGAGGCATCCAGCGTCTCGCGGCTGCAGAACTGGGTCTGCTCGAAAAGCTTGCCCACCAATACGATGTTGCCCAAGCCCTTCATCTCGTTATCCTCTGCAAGCTTTTGTGCAGGGAGTTTGCAGATAGTCACGTCTTCGCGCTCTTTGATCTCGGGCACAAGACCGCTGTCAACAATGACCAAGCCGCCTGGCTCGACATCGTCGATAAACTTGTCGAAGGAGGGCTGGTTCATGGCGATAAGCACGTTCGGCGTCAGCACCAACGGCGAGCCAATAGGATCATCGGAAAGGCACACCGAGCAGTTGGCCGTACCACCGCGCATCTCAGGGCCGTAAGAGGGCAGCCATGAAAGCTCGCGATCTTCAATAAGACCAGCGCTGGCGATAACCTTGCCGGCAAACAACACGCCCTGGCCACCAAAGCCGGCCAGCACGATTCGCAGTTCACGGTTGTTCATCTAGTCCTCCCCTCCCTTGTTGGCGATGGGGCAATCGGCGGCACGGGCTGCAGCAGCCTCAGCAGCGTTTGCATAGCCTTCAGCAACCACGTCGCGATACACACCCAGCGGGTAGTAGGGCAGCATGTTCTCGCGCATCCAGTCGAAGGCCTTCTGCGGCGTCATGCCCCAGTTGGTGGGGCAAGTTGCCACAATCTCGATGAAGGAATAACCAATGCCATCAATCTGGTATTGGAATGCCTTCTTGATGGCCTTCTTAGCCTTGCGCACATGGGCAGGCGTGTCGCAGGTGACGCGCTCGATATAGGCAGGGCCGTCCAACGTGGCAAGCAGCTCGCTGACGCGCACCGGGTAGCCCGCCTTGGAGACATCGCGGCCATACGGCGAGGTCTGGGTGACCTGGTTAGGCAGAGACGTAGGAGCCATCTGGCCGCCCGTCATGCCATAGATAGCGTTGTTGATGAAGATGACGGTGATGTGCTCGCCACGGGTTGCAGCATGCACGGTCTCGGCCATGCCGATAGAGGCAAGGTCGCCGTCGCCTTGATAAGAAAACACCACGTTGTTGGGGTGCACGCGCTTGGCAGCTGTAGCAACCGCGGGTGCACGACCATGGGCAGCCTCGATCATGTCGCAACCGAAGAACTTATAGGCCATAACCGAACAACCAACCGGAGCAACGCCGATGGCGCGGCCCTCAACCTCCAGCTCGTCCAAAGCCTCGGCAACCAGACGGTTGGCAATGCCATGCACGCAGCCCGGGCAATAGTTGGTCACAACAGGCAGCAGGGCCTTCGGGCGCTCAAAGACAGTCTTTGACATCCTATTCACCTGCCTTTTCGTTGAGTTCAACAATCTTTTCCAAAACCTCGGCAGGCGTTGGGATAACACCACCGCTGCGGCCATAGAAGCTCACCGGCACACGGCCATTGGAGGCCAGGCGGATGTCATCGACCATCTGGCCGGTGTTCATCTCCACCGAAAGGAAGTGCTTGGCTGTGCCCATGCACTTCTCAAGCTCGTCAACCGGGAACGGCCACAAAGAGATCGGGCGCACCAAACCAGCCTTGATGCCCTGCTGGCGAGCGGCGTTAACAGCGCTGCGAGCAATACGCGCAGACGCACCGAAGGCAACCAGCACGATGTCGGCATCTTGCGTCAAATAGCTTTCAGCACGCTGCTCTTCGCGCTCGATCAAACGGAAGCGCTCCTCGCGCTTAGCGTTGATGGCATCCAAAATCTCGGCTTCCAGATACAGCGAGTTGGCAATGTTGTGCTCACGCTCGTTGTTGTGGCCTGTGCAAGCCCACGGCTTTGCCGGCAAGCTTTCAGGGTCGCGCGGCTCAGGCAACACAACCGGCTCCATCATCTGGCCAAGCATGCCATCAGCCAAAATCATGACGGGCACGCGGTACTTGTCTGCCACATCGAAAGCACCATAGATGTAGTCTGCCATTTCCTGAACAGTGGAAGGCGCATAGACAATCAGGCGGAAGTCGCCGTGGCCCATAGCGCGGGTTGCCTGCCAATAGTCAGACTGAGACGGCTGGATGGAACCCAAACCTGGGCCGCCACGCTGCACGTTGATGATGACAGCAGGAAGATCGGCGCCTGCCAGATAGGAAATGCCTTCAGCCTTCAGGCTAACGCCCGGCGAAGACGAAGAGGTCATGACGCGGGCACCACATGCCGATGCACCATAGACCATGTTGATAGCGGCAATCTCGCTCTCAGCCTGCAAATAGGTGCCGTCGCACAAAGGCATCTTCTTTGCCATATATGCGGCCAGCTCCGTCTGCGGGGTGATGGGATAACCGAAGAAATAACGGCAACCGGCGCGCAGTGCGCCCTCGGCCAAGGCCTCGTTGCCCTTCATCAATACTTTCTCTGCCATTTGCCTCACCTCTCCACCGTGATAGCGACGTCAGGGCACATGATTGCGCACGAAGTGCAACCAGTGCATGCGTCTGTATCGGTGCAATGGGCGGGATGGTAGCCCTTGGGCGTGATGCGCTCGGCGTCAAGCTGCATCAAGTTCAAGGGGCAGGCGTCCACACAAAGGCCGCAACCTTTGCAGAAGTGGTCGTCCACGGTAACATTTGCCATGAGCTTCCTTTCTCCCCAAAACTTCCAACAAAACAAGCGCATGTCTCCAACATGCGCAAAAAAGCGTGGTTTAGATTGCAAACACGCTATGGCTTTTCAGCCAAAGCAGCAAAGGCGCCTCAAGACTATTCCCAAGGAGTCTTTACAAGCATTTCCACAGGATAGAACAATTCCCCGCCGCTGTTTGCGGGATATCGGTCTGTTAACTTATTCGGAACAGTCTGCGCAACGAGCGGCAGCTCAGCGAGCTTGCAAACCTCATCGGCAAAGCCAACTGAACCCTCAATAACTTCCTCATCGGTCTCGCCACGCAGGTGGGAATTGTTCACTATTGCCGTGGCCTTCAGATGAGAAGCGGTCTCAATCTCGCGCAGGATCTGAAGAGCTTCAGCTGCGTCTTGCGTCAAGTTGCGGTAGGCGTTGACAACATAGATAAGGCTATAAGGGGCAGCTGTCACAATATGGCTGTAGCGCCCCAATGCGGTGGCACCTGCGTCATCACCGCCAACATCCACCAGCGCAATTCTGCCTTCACCACGTGCCCACTCCATGACACCGTCAACAGCCGCAGAAAGCGACGGAGTGTCAAGTGAGGAGTTGGCCATGACGGGCGTGACCGCCTCGACGCCTGCAGCATTAAGGACATCGGTGTATTCGCTGCTGCGAAAATAGGGGTTGACGATGTCGAGGTCCACAACACGCACCTCAAGGCCCTCTTTTGCAAGGTCGAGGGCCAAGTTCAAGGTGAAGTTTGTCTTGCCGACGCCATAGTGGCCGCAAACAATGGTCAACGGCTCAAGGGCGTCTCGCAGCGCTTGAGGCACACTCATGCCAGACCCTCGGCAGGTTGTTCCTTAGTCTTTTCAGCATCGCGGATGGCTGCACGGCGGATTTTGCCGTTAACAGTCTTGGGTAGCTCGTCAACATATTCAACAATACGCGGATACTTGTAGGGCGCCGTCTTATTCTTAACCCACTGCTGCAACTCGTGGGTAAGCGCATCAGAAGGCTTGAAGCCGTCGCTTAACACGATCGTGGCTTTAACGGCCTTGCCGCGCAGCGGGTCGGGCACACCAGTAACAGCGCACTCGCGCACCGCCTCGTGCTCAAGCAGCACGCTTTCAATCTCGAAGGGGCCAATGCGGTAGCCGCTGGACTTGATAACGTCGTCGTTGCGGCCCACATACCACAGATAGCCATCCTCATCGAACCAGGCAGTATCTCCGGTGTGATACCAGCCATCGTATTTAGCCTCTGCCGTCTTGGCGTCGTTGCGGTAGTACTCCATCATGATGCCCGGAGCGTAACCGTTCTCATCAATGCGGATGCAAATCTCTCCCGCCTTGCCAACGTTGCACGGGTTGCCCTCATCATCGAGGACCTTCGTCTCATACATCGGCACCGGTTTGCCCATGGAGCCACTGCGCGGCGTGGAGTTGCGCAAGTTTGCAATGGTCAGCGGCGTCTCGGTCTGACCGAAACCCTCATAGATGGTAAGCCCGGTGTGCTCCAACCAGAAGTTGAACAGGTCGGGGTTTAAGGCCTCCCCTGCCGTGGAGCAATGCACCAGCGAGGACAGATCGAAGGAGTCGACGTCTTCTTGCATGATCATGCGATACATGGTGGGTGGGCAACAGAACGTGGTCACCTGATATTTCGGGATGAGCGAAAGAATCTCATCGGCATGGAAGCGGTCGAAGTCGTAGGTAAGCACGGCAGCTTCCATAAGCCACTGGCCATAGAACTTGCCCCAAACGGCCTTGCCCCAACCGGTGTCTGCAATGGTGAAATGTAGGCCATCGGGCTCAACGCAGTGCCAATGCTTGGCGGTGATCAAATGCGCAATAGCATAGTGGGAGTTGTGCAGCACCATCTTGGGCTGGCCTGAAGTGCCGCTTGAGAAATACATGAGCATCGGGTCTGCCGAGAGGGTGTTGACACGCTCAAACTCGCTAGATGCCGCCAAAACGCCAGAGTTGAAATCAATCCAACCATCACGTTTTGTTGTGAGCGTGCAGATTTCGTCAGCCCTAGGAACTGGCACCGAGCAGCCCAGACCACCGGCACCACCGTTTACCAGGATTTTTGACTCCAGGCTCGGGCAGGCGGCCTCCACATTATCAAGGCATTGGGCAATATCGCCCAAATCGGTAACGATGGCCGCTTTGATATCGGCACCATTCACGCGATATTCAACATCATGCTCTTTGAGCATAAAGGTGGCAGGCACCATAACGGCACCAAGCTTTGCCAAGGCAACTGCCGCAAACCAGAACTGGTAGTGGCGGCGCAGGATGACCATGACATAGTCGCCCTTGCCAATGCCTTGGCCTGCAAGGAAGTTGGCAGTCTTGTCAGACCAATACTTCATATCGGCGAAGGTGAAGGTGTGCTCCTCCCCTTCCGGGTTGCACCAAACCATAGCGCGACGGGTGGGGTCATTGATAGCGATGTCATCTACCACGTCATAGCCAAAATTGAAGTCCTTCGGGCAGATGGGGTCGAACTTGGTCAGGAGGCCGTTATCGTCATAAGCCTCCGCAACATAGCGAAGATTGATATTTCTCATTTTTGGAATTGCTTTCTTACTCACAAATGCGGATACGTACGTTATTGGTTTAACGGCGCAACCGGCGTGTACCTGCTAGGCGAACCGGTGCGCCTAGCTAATGTGCCCGCTGTGAGGTGGAATGGTAATGGCAATGAAGGTGACCGGTTTGCCGTCGATAGCAATCATGCCATGGCCCTTACCAGAGTCATACATCAAAAGATCGCCGGGGCCTGCCTCCATGGTCTTGTCCTCATAGGCAAAGCGCATGCGCCCCGAGATGATGTAGTCGATCTCTTGGCCTTTGTGATAGGACAAGTGGATGGGTTTGTGCTGCTCTTCTTCTGAGAAGGGCTGCGTTACCAAGAAGGGCTCGGCAAGACGGTCTTTGAGGTACTGAGCCTTGTGGAGATATTCAAAGCCCTCTTGGCGCTGAATGGAAAGGCCTTCAGAAGCAGGTGTCAGCAAATAGTTGTTCAAGTGGGGTGCCTCACCCGTCAAAATCTCTACAACATCGACACCAAGCTTTTCGGCACACTTTGCCAAAAACGTGAAGGAAAGATCGTGCTCTCCCGACTCTTGAGCGGCATATTCAGCAACGCTGCGCCCGGTGGCCTCTGCCATCTCTTGCATGGTCAGACCCAAATCTTCGCGAAGTGCGCGAATGCGGCCACAGACCTCTTCGATGTTCATAGTGACTTGCATAGTGAAAAACCTTCTTAATGAACTAAACCCAACTTAAGTTATGTATTTTCGCACAATTTCGCCTCTAGAGGCACCTCAAAAGGGAATTTGATACCTCAACTTTACAAGCGGAGTTCCTTGCCGAATGGTAAAGTCTGGCACGGTTGAAATTACTGGGCAAAACCTGCATGAAGGAGAGTGCATGGCCAAGGGGCGTGTATTGATGGCGATGAGCGGAGGCGTTGATAGCTCCGTGAGCGCCGCATGCCTTCTTGAAGAAGGCTATGAGCTTGTTGGCGCCACCATGCTTTTGCACCACAGCCCGCATGATGAAGCCAAGAATGCCGCCAGCTGCTGTTCAAACAAAGATGTTGAGGATGCGAAAGCAGTTGCGCGCACGTTGGGCTTTGAGCACCACGTTTTGGATTTTGGCCAAGTGTTTGAAAGAGCGGTTGTCGACCAGTTTTGCCAGGCATATCTTCTTGGCAGCACCCCCAACCCCTGCATTGAGTGCAACCGGCACTTGAAATTTGCAATGCTTCAGAAAGCTCGCCTTGAGCTGGGGTGCGACTTTGTGGCAACGGGGCACTATGCCCGCCGCAGGCAAAATGCAGATGGCAGCTACTCGCTGTTGCGGGGCCTTGATGTTCAAAAAGACCAGTCATATGTCCTTTATCACCTGAGCCAAGACACCTTAGCTCACATGTTGTTTCCCTTAGGAACCATGACCAAGCAACAGGTACGCGCTTTAGCAGCGCGCACCTGTCTGGCAAACGCTGAGAAGGCAGAAAGCCAGGATATCTGCTTTGTGCCAGACGGAGACTATGCAGGTTTCATAGAGCACAGAACAGCAAGGCAAAGCGAGCCTGGGCCGATTGTTGATGAAGACGGAAATGAGTTGGGCAGGCATTTGGGGCTTATCCGCTACACCGTCGGCCAAAGAAAGGGGCTTAACCTCGGCGGAGGCACCGCCCCCTATTACGTTTTGGCTAAAGATGCATCTACCAACACATTGGTTGTTGGGAGCGCAGACAGGCTTCTTTCAAGAACGGTCACCGCACACGACATCAACATCATCAGCGGCGTGCCTTGGGAAGGCGCCCGTAGTGTTGATGCAAAGATTGGGTATCGCATGAAGGCTGCGCCTGCCCGCGCGTGCGTGCACGATGGGCTGATAACGGTTGAGTTTGAAGCGGATGTGCGTGCTGTCTCGCCCGGGCAAAGCTTGGTGCTTTACAGCGGCGAGGAAGTCTTAGGCGGAGGCTACATCAAAAGCGCCGTTTAATTCTTTATAAACGGGATGTTTGACCAGCGTTTTTAAAGGTATCAAAGCCGCAGTAAATCATATAGGCGCTCACAATGAGGCTTCCGCACAGATCGCACACCACGCCTAGCTGGCTTGCCGGAAACATGAGCACCATGCCCAAACATAGGCTGACGCAGGTGTCCACAAAGGTTTTGGCACGATACAGGCGGGCCTGAACAGCAATAATCGCATTGGGTTGTTTGCGGTTAAGTGTGCTATAACGCCGCCAAAAGATGCAGTTGGCGACCATGCCCAAAACGCCAATTGCCAACCCAGGAATCACATTGCCTTTATCAGTCTGCCCTTGAAAAATGGCAAGCCACATCATGATGACGCCGGCCACGCACATCATCGCCCCGACGAAACGGTTGGCAGCGCACTCAAGGCGTGCCTTGCGTGCTTCATCACACGTTCCCTGCGTGTGAGTCAGCTGATAGATGACAAATGCACAGATAATAGCCAGCAGCTCGGCACTGCGGCGAAAGAAATCCGCCATTTGCGTGGAGCTGTGGCCAATCAAAAGGCCCAGACCAATAACCAACGGCCCCGGCGTGCTTAACACAACCGAAGTTAACAGTGTGCGAAAACTCGATGTTTCGGTATCAGTTTTGGAAGACATAAGCGCAGCCCTTTAACGCATAGTTGAGTCTGCGCCCAACAGCAGCTTTATTAGGCGATCTGGCTTCTCTAGCGGCGACCACCGCGATGGATGCCACCGCCGCCGCCCATGCCGCCGCCCATGCCGCCAGGGCCACCGTGACCGCCCATGCCGCCGCCCATGCTGCCGCGGCTGCTTTGACGGATGTTGCCCTCCTGAGGCGGAGGCGGCATATGACGCCCATCGTTTCGCATGCTGGAGGAGTTCTTAGAGGAAATAACGCTTGAGGCAAGCCCGGTCAAAATTCCGCCGATGCCCGCAACCGCGCTCTTGATATTCTCTTCGCGCTCTTCTTCTTCAGCCTTAGCTTCTGCTGCAGCAGCCTCGGCCTCCTGGCGTGCACGTTCAGCTTCCTCAGCGGCTTTTTCTTTGGCCTCTTCGGCAGCAATGGCCTCACCTAAGGGTGCCAAGCAGTTCGGGCACTTGGTGTTTTCATCGGTGTCAACATAGGAATCGCAATAAGGGCAGGTAATTTGCATAGTGCTCAAGCCTTTCTACTGTTTCGCGTTGATGCTATTGTGCCAGCTCTCTATGAATATTTCCTGAAAACTAAAAAGCAATTCACTCTTTTTCAGTTTGTTGAATGATACGCATTTATGCTCAGAGGCCAAACCACGTCTGCAGCACCGGGATCCATCCACCCACAAAGACGATGACAATCAGCACCGGAAGCACATAACATAGATAACCCTTTGCCCAGCGCGGGAACCGCACGCCTTCGCCTGCGTCGGCTTCTGCCAGAAAAGCATCAAAGCCCCACCCCTTCTTGCGCGTGCAGAACAGCAGGAAGATCAAACCGCCCAAAGGCAGCAGGTTGTTGCTGACAATGAAGTCTTCGATGGATTGGATATCACCGATGCCAGGGATGCTGAAGCCGGAAAGGATGTTAAAGCCCAGCAAGCACGGAACCGACAAAATAAGCAGCAGCGTACCGTTGATAGCACAGGACTTTTTGCGGGGCATCTGCCATTGATCGATGGAAAAGCTCATGATGTTTTCAAACACAGCAATAACAGTGGAAAGCGCCGCGGCGCTCATGAAGAGGAAGAACAGCGTGCACCACAGTTGGCCTAAAGTCATCTGCTCGAAGACACTGGGAAGCGTTATGAACACCAAGCTCGGGCCACTATCAGGTTCAACACCAAAAGCAAAACAAGCAGGGAAAATAATGAGGCCAGCGCAGATAGCAACGAGTGTATCGATGCCCGCCACGCGAATGGCCTCGCCGGTAAGGGTGTGCTCGCGGTCGATATAGCTACCGAAGATTTCCATGGAGCCTATGCCGATGCTCATGGTGAAGAAGGCCTGACCCATTGCCGCGTAGAGAATGTTTCCAAACCCAACAGCGCCGCCCTCGAACAGCTTGCCAAAGTCGGGCATGAGGTAGAACTGCAAACCTGAAGCAGCACCATCGAGAGTCACGGCACGCACAACCAGAATCAAGATCACGACAAACAATCCGCTCATCATGACCTTTGTTACCCGCTCAACGCCCTTTTGCACGCCAGCCGCACACGACCCGACGCCTATCGCAACCACAATCAGCATATAGATAAACATCTCGCCGGGGTTCATCAACAAATCGGCAAAGACAGCCGCCGTTTGCTCAGCACTCGCGCCAGCAAACACGCCCATGGCGCTTTTTACCGTGAAGGCAAGCATCCAACCGGCGACAGTTGTATAAAACATCATGAGCAGATAGTTGCCTGCAAGGCCAGCCCATTTATACACATGCCATTTGCCACCAGCAGGCTCCAAAACATCAAACGCCCGGGCAATGCCTTTTTGGCTTGCACGGCCAACGGAAAACTCCATGATCAAGACCGGCAAGGCAAAGATAACCAGAAACACCAGGTAGATAAGGACAAAGGCGGCTCCGCCGTTCTCGCCCACAATGTAGGGAAAGCGCCACACGTTGCCCAAACCAACTGCACAACCAGCGCTCAGCAAGATAAAACCAAGGCGAGAACCAAGGCGTTCACGTTGTTGCATAGCTTTAACCTCTCAGACCGAAAACACTCGTATAGTTAGCCATTATATTTGCGAAATGACGCTGCGCCCAGCAGAGAAAACACCACAACCCACACAACGGCAGTTGCAAGCGCGCCCAAAAATTCCCCGAGCGCCGTTGCGTTACCCATGATTTCTGTGGCTGCACCAAAGACATAGGAACTCACCTGCGACAACGCCTCGCCGATCACACCGGGAAGAATACCTGCCAAAATGGAGAGAAGCATCCCCAGCAAAATCTGCGCAAGCAAAAACGCAAGCACGCTCAGCGCCCCGCCCCGAAGCAGTGTGCCGATTGAACAGGCAAGCAAGCAGGCAAGCATACACACCAACACGCAGGCAGCAGCACGCAGCACCAACATATCGCCCGCAACTTCTGCCCCATGGCCACCTGCCAAAACTAGCAAGGCATAGGCCAGCACAAATGAGACAGCACCAACAAGTGCACCGAGAGCCGCCCACAACAACAAGCGTGCAGCAAGCAGCCGGGAGCGCTTTGGCACCAAAAGAAGCGTTGCGCGGTTGACGCCGCTGGAATACTCGCGGGCAGCAAACGTGGCGGCATAAAGCCCGAAAAACAGAGCCAGGGTGCCACCGATAACGCTCAACCCGCTCAGCACGCCATCAGCTGTGGGGTTGCCCATGACGATGTTCTCCCCCGTTGAGTCAACGCCGAAGCCACTCATGGCATACAAAGCATAGGCAAAGCCCACGGCAACGACGATGCACACCGCAGCCGTAATGATAGTGAGCTTGTTTTTGACGATGCGGCCGAATTCGGCGGCAAGTACGTTGCCGAAACCCTGATGCGCCGCAGATAATTCCAGCGCCGCAACAGATGCGGCGCCTGTTTGTGCGCTATTCATGGCTCTCCTCCTGCTCCTTGGCCTGCAAGTAGATATCTTCAAGACTGCTGGTAACGGTTTCGAGGTGGTCAAGGCTCAGGCCGGCGCCAAACACCAGTGCGCCAACCTCGCATGCAGGCTTGCCGCTAACGCGCAGCCCGCCTGGTGTCTGTTCAAAGGTGAGGCCTTCCGCTAAAAGCAGCTGCTCGATTTCTGCAAATTGCGAAAAGCTGCGCACGAGCACGGCAGCGGATGCAGCACTTTGCTGCTGCAGGTTTTGCACGGTGTCGTCGCGCACCACATGGCCTTTGTCAATCATAATCACGCGGTCGATGACCTGCTCAAGCTCGCTCATGATGTGCGAAGACAAAAACACTGTCTTACCCCGCTGCGCCTGCTCACGAAGAACTCCCCTCAGCCACATGATGCCGTTGACATCCAGGCCGTTAACGGGTTCGTCAAGCATGAGGTTTGCAGGGTCACCCAAAAGCGCAGCCGCAATGCCGATGCGCTGTTTCATGCCCATTGAGTAACCGCTGATCTTTCGCTGACCAGCATCTCCCAGGCCAACATATTCCAACAGCTCCTGAATGTTTGCGCCCTTAATGCCAGCGCTTGTGCAGATATAGCCCAGATACTGCACACCTGTCATGCTGGCAGGGAGAAACTCAGCACCAAGACTGGTGCCAAGCTCATGGGTCGGGCTTTTCGCAACCGCAAATGGCTTGCTATCAACCAAGGCCGAACCCGAAGTGGGTGTCTCAAACCCTGCAATAATTTTCATAGTGGTAGATTTGCCAGCACCATTGGGCCCAACAAAGCCGGTGATGATGCCCGGCTCGACAGAAAAATTGAGCCCATCCAACACGGTGTGATCGCCATAAACCTTCTTAAGGTCACGCACCTCAATCATATGCAGCACTCCTCACCTAAGCTGCGCGTGTAGTTGAACAAAGCCTAACGCATTTTCAACAAAGCAGGAAAGGAAAGATTCAACCCGAAGATTCCCGCCAAATACCCAGCCACAGTTGATGGTTACTTATATAATCTCGCTTACACGCAATATCGAGGATTCTTAATGGACAAGACGCTTTTAAACCGCATACCGCGAAAGCTTAAGGCAAATCTTGGGCGCTACATCGCGCTCACACTTATGGTGGCCATTTCGGCATACTGTTTGGTGAGCATCTGCGGCAGTGCGGCGACGTTGATCCAGGCCTCACTTGAAAATTCCGAACAGGCAGCCGTAGAAGACGGCGAGTTTATTTGCCTGGACCCCCTTAGCGATGATGAGCTCAAAACCCTTAAAGATGGAGACGTCACCGTTGAGGATGCCTTCTACTTAGACTTCACGCAAGACGACGAAAGCGTTGTGCGCGTCTTTGCACTGCGCGAAAACATCGACCTTGTCTCTGTTGATGAGGGTGGCGACCTCCCTGCTGATAAAGAGATAGTCCTCGAGCGCAACTATGCCAACGAGAAAAACTTAGGCGTTGGCGACACCATCGACATCAACGGTCAAACCTTTACTATCTCGGGGCTTTGCACCTCCCCCGATTATGAAACCATGCTGCGAAACCTGACCGACCCGGCGGCCCGCTCAGATCTGTTTGGCACCGCGTTTATCACATATGACACCTATAACGCGCTCTACAAGAAATGCGCCTCAGATGTCACGCAGTCATATCTGTACCTCTACCGCCTGGGCGACGGCATGACCAACGATGAGCTGATTGAATACATCTCATCGTTGAAATTTGACGCCTTGACTGCCCAGAACAGCTTTATTCGCAAAAAAGCCTACGACCAGACCTCTGAACAGCGCGACTTAGAAGACGGTATCACGGGGCTTTCTACAGGCTCAACGCAGCTCAAGGACGCCATCACGCAACTCCAGCAAGGTCTTGAGTCGTTGCAAAGCGGAGCTACGGATGCTACCAGCTCAACATCGTCTGCTGCCGATATGGCCTCACAGCTTGCCCAAGCGGCAAGCAGTCTTTCAAGTGGCGCCAAACGTGCCGACGAGATTTTGGACTCCCTTGGTGGCCTGGACAATGTCGTTGTGCAGATGGACAGCCTTGCTGACTTCATCGATTTGGCCCTCGACAATTACCCAGAAGCCATCTCAACGTTGGACTCAGTCAATGAAACATTGAGCACATATGAGGATGAGAAGATCCAAAACATATGCATCATGCTCCAGACTTTGCGCGACCAACTGGAAAGCAGCCAATCCCAGATGCAACAGGCACGCGACGGAATCGATAAGGCACGCAAAGCCATCGATGATGCGACTGCCGGCGTGGGAAATGTCTCAGAAATCGCAGGCAACATGACCAGCAAGATGAGCTCGCTTGCCAGTGGGTTGACTGCGTTTTCTGAAGCCATAACCAACTTGGACAGCTCCGTATCTGAGCTACCCGACTATCTAGATACCGCCGTTGACAGCAACTCGCAGATCCTTAATGGGATGGCACAGCTCAGCGAGGGCGTTGATCAGTTGCAGCAGCGTGCAGACGAGCTGACTGAGCGCGTGTTCGACTCCCGCGTCAACAAGGTTTCACAGATCGTCTCACGTGCTGACAACCCCCGCATCGATGCGATGTCTGAAGACCAAATGGTCATTCGCGCCATCGGCATGGTGTTAGGCATTTTGCTGTTCATACTCATCAGCTACGTCCTTTCGGTGTTTGTCTCTCACTCCATCGAGGAGGAACGCTCCATTATCGGCGCGCTCTATGCCTTAGGCGTCAGCCGTTGGCAGGTGCTTTTAAACTATGTGATGTTGCCTGTTGTGTTGGCATTCATCGGCGGTGTCATAGGCACCGCAATTGGTTTAAGCCCCATAGGCACCACCTTGCAGATGGACATCGTTGAAGCGGGATTTTCAGCACCGCACATCACAGGGCTGCCACCTGCTTGGGTGCTCATTTGCGGCATCGTTTTGCCGCCGTTGGTTGCAGCAATCGTCAATGTGCTCGTGCTGTTTCGCAAGCTCAACTTGCCCGTGCTTGACCTGCTCAACCGCCGGGAAGCCAGCGCGCGCACCTTCAATTTGGCCTTCATCAAGAAATTCAACTTCACCCATACCTTCCAGGTGCGGCGCCTTATTCGCGAGCGCGGCATCGAGCTGACCATCTTCTTAGGCATGTTTGCTGCAATGTTGCTTGTTATGGTTGGTGTTGACTGCCACGCCATGTGTAATAACCTCATCGATGACTCCAAGACAGAGACCACCTGGAACTATCTCTACACCTACCTCTACCCCGCCGATGAGGTGCCGGAAGGCGGAACGGCCGTCTTTATGGAAAGCTTGACCATTGGCGAAGGTGACGATGCTCACACGGTCGAGCTCGTGGGCACAACTTCCGGCAACCCCTATTACGATGTCAACCCAACGGTCGGCAAAAACAAATGCACCATCTCGAGCGCGCTTGCCAAGAAATTCGACCTCAAAGTCGGCAGCAAGCTCGTCATGACCAACAGCGTGACAAACGTCGACTATGCCTTCACCGTTGACAACATCGTTACCCACGAATCTTCGCTTTATGCATTCATGGACATCGAGTCTATGCGCGAGTTGTTCAATAAGGATTCCTCCTACTACAACGTCGTTATGGCCTCAGATGAACTCGATATCGATGCTCAGACGCTGTATTCAACTGTGACCTATGACGACGTGCAACTGGCAGCGCAACAGTTCTATGACAGCATTCGCCTGCGCATCATCTTGCTGATGGCTCTACCCGTCGTGTTGTTTGCCGTCATCATGTATTTGATGCTCATGGTCATAATCGACCGCGCAGCACTCGGCATCTCGCTTTTGAAGATTTTCGGCTACGAGGAAGGGCTGGTGCGCAAACTCTACCTGCGCATGAACACTGTTCTTGTGGCCATATTTGCGCTGATTGAGATACCTGTAAGCAAGATGATCATCGACGCAATCTACAGCAAAGTGATGACGTCTTCTGTTGTAACGGGCAGGTTTGACCTTAACCCGCTCATCTATGTGGTTGTGTTTTTTGCCGTAATGCTGATTTATACCCTGGTAAACAAGCTGCTGCTCAGGCGCGTGAACAAGATCACGCCCAGCGATGTTTTGCGGAATAGGTAGGTTTTAAAGCAATGTATCTGGAAGTCTCGGACGTAAAGAAGAGCTTTGGCGAAGGCGGCAGCTATAACTTGGTGCTGCGCGGCGTGAACGCCGGTGTCGAGCGCGGGGAGATCTGCGTCATCTTGGGTTCATCGGGCTGCGGCAAGTCCACCTTGCTTAACTCCATCGGTGGCCTTGACACCGTTGACAGTGGAAGCATTGTGGTCGACGGCATGGAGATTGGCGAGATGAATGCCAAAGAACTCGCTCGTTACCGCAAGGAAAACCTTGGTTTTATCTTTCAGTTCTATAACCTGCTGCCAGACCTGACGGTGCGTGAAAACATCCAGATTTGCGAAAACATTGCGCAAGACCCCCTCGATATTGATGACCTGCTCGAAACCTTGGGGCTAATTGAGATGGCAGACCGCTTCCCCAGCCAGCTTTCTGGCGGCCAGCAGCAACGCTGCGCCATCGCCCGCGCTCTGGTCAAAAACCCGAAGCTGCTGCTGTGCGATGAGCCCACCGGCGCGTTGGATTCCCACACTTCAAGCGACATCCTTGTTTTGCTTGAAGAGGTCAACCAAAAGTATGGAACCACCATGCTGATGGTTACCCACAATCAGGCCATCGCCGATATGGCGCACCATGTCATCATCATGCACGACGGCGTGGTGCAAGAAACAATTGTGCACGAGCAGCCGTTGCCAGCCGCAGAGATCGAGTGCTAGCCATTTAAGGAATACATACGTGCAGAGGAAAAGCTCATGATATATACACCGCTCACAAAGAAGGCCATGGCATTAGCTGTTAAAGCCCACGAGGGCCAGACTGACCGCTCGGGCCTTCCTTATGTCTTGCACCCTGTTATCGTGGCTGACCATGTTGAGGGCGGTGAGCTGGAGGTCTGTGCCGCTTTGCTTCACGATGTGGTTGAAGATACAGACACCACCTTCGATGATCTATCCCAAGCCGGTATTCCAGAACCAGTGATTGAGGCCTTACGGCTGCTAACGCATGATAAGAGCGTGCCATATATGGACTATGTTGCTGCCATAAAGGCAAACCCTATTGCAACCGCAGTCAAACGCGCTGACCTCACCCACAATATGCAGACCGAGCGCTTGGATGAAGTGACGGATGAAGACCTTGAGCGCCTTGCAAAATATAAGCAGGCTTACCGTCTTTTAAGCGAGTAGGTTGTGCAGCACACGCCTCTAGCTGATTGAGGCTCGAACTAACGCACTGCAACAGCGCAGCTTGCAATAAGGCCATCAACAATGGCCCAGTTGAGCTGTATGGTGCCAATGCCCAAAACCTCAAGTGCGCTTTTTGCATCCCCAATTCGAGAAATGCCTCGCGCGGTGCCGTCTTGCATCACTTCAAAATCGCGTGTCTCGAAATGAAGCTGTTCATCGCTTATCCGGTAGTGATTGCGCAAGGGTTGTGCGCAACTCTTAAATGCAGATTCTTTACAGGAAAAAAGCACGGCCATGAGCTGGTCGTCTTGTGAAATATTTGGGATGTCTAAAACCAGCTCTTGTTCAGTAAAAACACGAAGAGAAGCATTTCTTGAGTGAGACGAGACGTTTGAGAAATCTTCCGCACGCGCAAGGTCAACTCCCACACCTAACAAATCGCTGCCTGGCTTTGGAACAGCCCACAAGCAACATGAAAGACCCGCCTCGTCTGAAAGACTGAAGAAAGCGTCGGTCTCCTCTTCATTTACAAGATAGGGCGCTTTGCGCTCATCGTGGGCCAGCAAAACTTCGTGGCCCAAAGCCTTTGACAGCTCGGTTTTAGCAAGCTCGGCAGTTGTTTTTGAATCTGAAAGTGCAATGCCATACGATACACATCCAAGCGTTGAAAGAGAGCTATCGGCAAGTTTATGCAGAGTGTCTTGAATGCCCATAGGCCCCCTTTTCGTTTGTTGTGTTTCAGCATCCACAACGTTAATTCTAACCACGCGTTTAGCCGTTAGTCATATTTGAACAAAAAACGGTATTTCATGTTGTCCAAAACTGCCCTGTCTATAAAAAACGGGACATTTCATAATTAACCGCGTAGTCAGTGATAGCACCTTTACGCAGAAGGACAAATGCGGATCTGGTCTTTTTTGCAAGGTGCGGAATGGTCACTTATCCAAATAATGATCCGCACAGGTTCAGTCCGCACGAGAGGAGTGCAAAATGTTGAAGTGCTTCAATGACCGAGACAACACCGATTGGTCCCATCCCGAAATCCTGGACACCTATGAGTTCGCAGCCAACCCTGGCGGGTTTGACACCTTCCTGCTCAACCCCGAGGTTGACTATGAAGAGCGTCTGGCCGCTGTTGCTGAAACTCAAGCTACTCTTGGTGCTGACCCCGAGCCCGCTCCTGAGGACATGGATCGCGTCTTCACCTTCGAGGCACCGGGTTGCCCCGAAGAGCCCGATGCTCCGCTGGTTTCTTTCAGGGTTGTCAAGCCCAAGAACATGACCAAGAAGAAGTATCCCTGCATCATCGAGATTGCAGCCGGCGCTCTGGTCATCGCCACCTGTGGCCCCACCGCTTTGCAGCTCTCCAACCTTTATGACTGCGTTGCTGTCGAGGTCAAGTATCGCACCCTGTACACTGGCGGCGAGTATCCGCACTGCCTCAACGACGTCCACGCTGTCGTCAGCTATGTCATCGAGCATGCTGAAGAGCTCAACGTTGACCCCAAGAAGATCATCATCCGCGGCACCAGCTCCGGCGGCCTGCTTGCCCTGAACCTGAACCATCGCCTGAAGCGCTATGGCCAGCATGTTCGCGGCATCATCGCCATCGTTCCTACCATCGACAACCGCACGTATCATCCCTCAAGCTACATCGATAGCGTCAGCTGGGCTGCACGCGAGAACTATCTGATGGACAAGATGTACACCGCCAAGGCCACTTGGGAGCAGGCCACCTCTCCTGAGTGCTATGCAAGCTATGCCCAGGTTGAGGATTGCATCGGCTTGTCCCCGGTGTTCATCCACGGCATGGCAAGCGATATGTACACCGACTCCAGCTTTGAGTACATCTCCAAGCTGAACCAGGCTGGCACTTATTGCGAGTTCCATATGTGGGGCGGCTCCAACCACACCGGTCTGTACTATGCCGAGGTTGGCGAAACTGATCCGCGCACTGCTGAGGATATGGAGCTGGCTGCTTCCTTCTGCAAGGTTATCGACTGCCAGGTGCACACCATGTTCAAGAACAACCTCTATCGTCCTTGGGCTATCGAGGCCGCAAAGGAAGAGTACGCTAACAAGGTTCAGTAAACTGAGCTTTAAGAACTGCGCTTTATCAAAAGAGCCGGCTGTTCCAATCGGAGCAGCCGGCTCTTTTTCAGTAAACAGGTAAATAAAGATTCTATAAATGAGAAAGCGTTAACTCCCGCGGACCATAGTCATCCCGTCGGTTTCGGGTAGCAAGTGCCTTTGGGGCTTCTCCTCCACTCACCCAAGCATCAAGCGCACCCAACAAGTCTGCCCCCATGTCAAAAAGACCCACCATATGCCCGTACCCAGGCACAAGATAAAACCGCATAAAATCATCGGCACGCTCCTTGCCACAGCGCCGGCAGACAGCATCGAAATATTGCACTGTGCTCTTGGTGCTGATGAGCTGGTCATAGGTACCGTGATACATCAAAATCTTGCCGCCATTTGAAGCAAAATCGAGCAGATCGGTACTGGATGCGTCTAAGAGCCTGGAAGCTTCTCTGAGCTCGTCTGCGCATTCATCAACA